>MDTA01064777.1_pt1 | contig 23009 bp, 22 predicted proteins | sample 811151 | NCBI WGS metagenome assembly MDTA01 (sample SAMN05326648, study PRJNA326480) | marine metagenome | isolation source: seawater | place: Indian Ocean: South | collected 2010
TTCGATTAGTTTGTTGAATGGTTTGTTATTAAAAAATGTTAAAAGCAATGTCCTTATATGAGATCCATCAACATCGGCATCGGTCATTATAACAACTTTTCCATATCTCAATTTATCAATATTAAAATCCTCAAAGCCGGTTCCTAATGCGTTTATCAAAGTTATTATTTCATTTGACGAAAGCATTTTTGAGAATGTTTTTTTATCATTCGATCTTCCGTTTTTACTTTCAACAAAAGTGTTTAATATTTTGCCTCTTAATGGTAATACTGCTTGATATTTTCTATCTCGTGCTTGTTTAGCCGAACCACCAGCAGAGTCACCCTCTACAATAAATAATTCCGTGTTCTCATTATCAGAAGACTGACAATCCGCGAGTTTACCTGGCAAAGTTGTTATATCGAGAGCACTTTTTCTTCTTACATTTTCTCTAGCTTTTCTAGCAACTTCTCTAGCTATAGCTGATTGAATAATTTTAGCTAATATTAATTTTACTAATTTTGGATTTTGATCGAACCAGAAAGATAATTTATCATTTACTATAGTTTCTACAGCAGGTCTTACCTCCGAAGATACTAATTTATCTTTTGTTTGTGAGGAAAATTTTGGATCTTGGACTTTGACTGACAATACGCATATCAACCCTTCACGAACATCATCGCCCGTAATATTAATTTTTTCTTTCTTGAGATATCCTAGGTCAGAAGCATACTTATTGATTAATCTTGTAATTGAATTTCTAAAGCCAATTAAATGCGTTCCCCCATCCTTTTGCGGTATATTGTTTGTAAAACAATGTACGTTTTCGTCGAACTTAGAATTCCATATTAAAGAACATTCTATATCAATTTCTGCTTTATTTCCTGTAAAATATATTGGATTCTCTAATATAATATTATCATCATCACTTTTAAGTTTCTCTTTTTTTTTATTAAGGTCTAATACAAAACCCTCTAACCCTTTATCAAATTTATATTCGAATTTTTCTGGCTTGGATTTTCTATTATCTAATAATTCGATAGATAGTTTTTTGTTTAAATACGCTAATTCTTTAAGTCTTTTTTGAAGCACTTTAATTTCAAAATTTATGTTATTAAATATTTTTTTTGATGGACAAAAGGTTACAATTGATCCATTTTTTTTTGATTCACCTATTTTTTTAAGAGGATGTATTGCAATGCCATTTTTAAATTCCACAAAATATTCGTGACCATTTTTATGAATATTTAATTTTAAGCTGTCAGAGAGCGCGTTCACAACAGACACTCCAACACCATGCAAACCTCCAGAAACCTTATAAGTGTTATGATCAAATTTTCCCCCAGAATGTAGTTGAGTCATAATAACTTCTGCTGCAGAAATGCCCTCTGTTTTATGTATTTCAACAGGGATACCTCTGCCGTTGTCTTCAACTGTTACCGTATCATCGGGATTAATTTTAACACTAATTTTATTACAAAATCCTGCTAGCGCTTCATCAATGGAATTATCCACTACTTCAAATATCATGTGGTGCAAACCTGTACCGTCGTCCGTGTCACCAATATACATTCCTGGTCTTTTTCTTACGGCGTCAAGACCCTTTAATACCTTTATAGAATCTGCACTATAATTTTTGGATTTTAGGTTATTTAAGTCTATATTTTTGCTCATTTTAATAATTTTATAAGACTTAAATATATCATTTTGAGGGATAAAATTGCACCTTGGTTTTATGTAATTTCGATAAAAAAAGCTTTATTTTCAATGACTTGAAAGAGATTTTTATCATTTCCAGTGTACCAAGTCTGTGTCTCAAATTTGTCAATTTCCTCAAAGAATTTTTTTAAATTTGATTTGTCAATATGCGATGATATTTCATCAAATAACATAATAAATTCTTGATTGTTATCTTTGTATAAATGGCAATTTGACAAAATAATTGATAACAAAATAGCTTTCTGCTCTCCTGTTGATAGATAATCACTGCTAATTTTTTTTTTTTCATCTTTTATTACGATATCATCATCATTTATGCCAAAATTATTTCTCTTGGAGGTTTCGTCGATGTATCTATTTTTGTATAATGCATTTTCTATATTTTTTAAAGCTTCACTTTTATTTTCCAAATAATTTTCATAAAGATTACTAAATATAATTTCAAAACTTCTAAAATTTAAAAGCTTTTTTTTCGATAAAAGACTAATTTTTTTTGAAAATATTCTTCGATTAATGAAAATTTCAAAAATGGTCTGGGAAATTTTTTTTTCTAATATACTTAACCATTTTTCGTCTCCCTTTTCTTTTAACAACATCAATCTCTCTGTCGTATATTTTTTATATTCGTTTAAACTAAAATTAAAATTTTCATCGAATTGTGCGATTAGTTTGTCAATAAATTTTCTTTTTATTGATTTACCTTCATACATTATCTTTTCCATGGGAGGAGATAACCAGATAAATTTAATAATTTCATTTATGGATTTAAGGTTTTTTACTGCTTTATCATCTATACGAAATTTTTTAGTAACATCCTCATTATTTTTAGATAAGTTATATTCCAAGAAGAATTTGTTCATATTACTTGATATCTCAATACCGACCTTTGCCCTTCCTTCTGACTCTAATTTTATCAAATTGGTCAATTTTTCTCCTCTAAAACTTTTGGAATTAGAAAAAAAATTTAGCGACTCTATTAAATTTGTTTTTCCTGAACCATTCGGACCAATTACAACAATATTATTATTTTTTTTAAGATTTTCTTTAAAATTTGAATGACTTTTAAAATTTACAATGTTTAATTTGGATATATATGCCATCCAAATATTTATACTACACGCATTGGCATCACAACATATGTACTAGACTTATCATTATTATCTCTAATTAAAATCGGAGATGAAGAGTCTTTGGCTTTTAATATAATCTCTTTTGATTCTAAAACCCCCGCTACATCAATTAAATAATTCGAGTTAAAACCTATCTCTAACTCCTTTCCAGTATAGTTTGCTTCTATTTTCTCAATACCTCCTCCGTGTGTAATATCTTTTATATTAAAAGTTATATTATTGTTTTCAATTTTGATCTTTACTACTCCTTTTCTATCAGAAGATAATGCTCTTAATCTATCTAACGCATTGGAAAATTTAATCGCATCTGCTTTTATCTCGTCTCGCTCATCTGTTGGTATGACTTTTTCATAGTCTGGGAATTTCCCGTCAATAACTTTTGATATAAGTATAATATTATCAATTATAAATTTTATTTTAGATTTAGTGGATATTATTTTTATATTTTTATTTTCATCTCCAAGAATCGTCAATAACTCAAAAATTGTTTTTTTTGGGAGTATAATCGACTGAAAATTTTTTACATCTTGCACCTCTATTAAGGTTTTACACAACCTATGTCCATCCGTAGCAACTGCAATTAGTTTTGACTTATTGTGTTGGTCGCATCCGAGGTATATTCCATTTAAATAATGTCGTGTTTCATCGTTTGAAATCGCAAATTTAGTTTTGTTTAATAATTTTAGAAATTGCTTTGACTCAATTATTGTAGGTTCCTCATTTATATTGTCCTCTAGTATAGGAAACTCATCTGGAGATAAACAAGTTAATTCATAATCAGACATTCCAGATATTAGCTTTAGTTTGGACTGATCTTTTAAAGCAAAGTTTAATTTTGAACTAGGTGGCAATTTCCTCACGACATCATATAATGCCTGGGCACCTGTAGTTGTTGATCCATTTACTTTTACATTTGCATTAATTTTTTCACTTATTATCATATCCATATCTGTTGCTGTAACTAGTAGTCCTTCCTCATTAGCTTGAATTAATACGTTAGATAATATCGGTAATGTATTTTTTTTCTCTACAACACCTTGTATATGCGTTAACGAATGAAGTAATAAGTCTCTCTCAACATGAAATTCCATATCATTTCTTTAAAATTCTGTTACTAATTTCTTGAACTTCTTGCTCAAATTTTTTGTCATTGTGCATCAAATCTTCAACCTTTTTTATAGCATGTATTACAGTTGTGTGATCTCGTCCTGTAAACTTTCGACCTATTTCTGGGAGAGATTTAGTTGTCAATTTCTTTGATAAATACATTGCTATTTGTCTCGGACGCGCAATGTGTCTAGAACGTCTGGCTGATAAAAAATCTGTAAAAGAAATATCATAAAAATTAACTACAATTTTCTGAATATCCTCAATATTTACAGTAGTATTCATATTACTGAACAAGTCTTTTAAAATTAGTTTAGCATCTTGAAGAGTTGGATTTTTATTTTGAATTCTTGATGATGCAATAATTCTGTTTAAAACACCTAGCATATCTCTAATACTTGATTTGAACTCATTTGCTATAAAAGTTAAAATTTCATCACTTATTGTAAGATCTTTGGAATACTGGTCTTTTTCATACAAACATCTTTTTTTCAGAATTTCTAGTCTTAGAGAAATATCAGGTTGCTGTATATCTACAACAAGACCACCAGATAATCTTGACTTTATTCTATCTTGTATCCTGTCCAAGTCATTTGGAGATCGATCAGATGATATAACCACTTGTGACTGATTTTCTATTAAACTATTAAAAGTATAGAAAAATTCCTCCTGAGTAACATCCTTGCCACTTATAAATTGTATATCATCTAAAATTAATACGTCTGCATTCCTAAATATATCTTTAAATTTGTAAGTATCTTTATTTTTGATTGATTTTACAAATTGATACATAAATCTTTCAGCTGACAAATAAATAATTTTCTTTTGTAATTGTTTTAATTGATTTCCGATTGAATTTAATATGTGAGTCTTGCCTAATCCAACTGATCCATAAACATATAAAGGATTGTAGTGACCCAAATTTTCACATATTCTTTTTGCGGCAGAAAAAGCTAATTGATTACTTTCGCCCGTAACAAAATTATCAAAATTTAATCTAGGATCAATTCTATTTACACCGTAATTTGTATCTTTAATATCAATAATTTTAGATTTAGTGTTAAAATCAAAAATATTTGAAATTTTTTCATTCACGAATAATTCATTAATTTCAAATTGAATTCTGGTTACTGTGTTGTCTAGTTTTTGATAATGGTCTAAAATTTTGTCTGCATAATGAGATACGATCCAATCTCTTACAAATCGTGTTTTTACACTTAATATTAAAGAATTCTGCTCTATACCTTTAGTTTCAACATTTTCAATCCAACTCTTATATACATCAGCTCCATATATTTCTTTAAGTTTAAGTTGAACATCATTCCAATTTTTTTTTAAATCGTCTGAGATGTTTAAGGCTGAGGAGTTTTTGATATTCATTTTAATTATTTTTTTTTTACATCATAGAATCAAAATAATATATAAAAAAAATGCTTGTCGCCTATTAAGTGAAGCAACTTAAAAGTGTTCAACTAGAGAGATTAATTTTTTTTTAAAAATATTTTTTTTGATATCCTTGAAATTTTTCGAGATGCAGTTTTTCTTTTAATTGAACCTTTCTTAGAAGTTTTCATTAGTACAGATTGTAAATTATTAAATAACTTTTTAGCTTTATTTAAATCTTTGGATTCAATAGCTTTTTCAATTTCTGTTATCGCGCTTTTATATTTTCCTATCCTAATTCTATTTACGGAAGTTTTTCTTTTTATTACCCTTGTTTTTTTTTTAGCTGATTTGATATTGGCCATTTAAAAACTCGATCTTATATGTGTCTTTTAATATTAGGTCAACTTTATTATAGTTTTTGACATTTTGGACAGTAAAATTGGGAACGACCACTCACAATATTCATAATTATTTTTTTATTACAACCAGGAGTATGACAAAAATTATTGGCACGGTTGTAAACTTTGAATTCTGATTGATAAGAACCCATTCTCCCCTCAGAGTTGTGATAATTTAAAATAGTTGATCCACCTTTTTTTATAGATGACTGTAAAATTAGCTTAGTAAACTTTAAAATCCTTAAAATTTGACTTTTTTTTAACTTTAAACAACTTGTATTAGGGTTAATTCTGGAAGCAAACAATATTTCATTTACATATATATTACCTAAACCAGAAACAAATTTTTGATCCATTAAGAGATTTTTAATTGAAAGCTTTCTTTTTTTTATTTTCCTATCAAAATATTTATAATTAAATAATTTGCTTAACGGCTCCGGGCCTAAATTAATTAAATGCTTAGAAAAACGTGTGTTATTTTTATAGATTTTCATAAATCCAAATTTTCGGATGTCATTATAAATTATTGAAAATTTTTTAAACTGAATAAGTAAATGATTATGTTTTTTGATTATGTTTTGTTTGTTGTAAAAACTTGTATCTAATTTTAAAGATTTTTTTTTTACAATATATCTTCCAGTCATTCCAAGATGAGATAAAATTGTATTGCGATTAGTTTTAAATAATATAAATTTTGAGCGTCTCTCAATTTTATCAATTGTTTGATTTTTCAATAATTTAGGTAAATTTGAAGGAATTTTATATCTTAAATTAGCATTAAATATTGTCACATCACAGATTTTTTGCTTAATAATATACTTTTTTAGAGTTCTTACTGTGATTTCTACTTCTGGCAGTTCTGGCATATAATATATTCAATAATAAATATGAATAACATTCACTATAACAAAAATAAACAAAAGATAGTGCAAGAGGTATTTGAATCTTCCTCCAGTAATTACGACTTAATGAACGATTTAATGTCATTAGGTTCCCACAGATTATGGAAAACAAAAATGATTGAAAATATTAACTTTAATAAATCTAACTTTATAATTGACGTCGCTTCAGGTACTGGTGACTTAGCCAAATATATATTAAAAAAAAATCCAAAACAAAAAATTGTAAGAATTGATCCTAATAAAAATATGCTAAATAAAAATGCTAAATTTTTTAAAAATTACCCAAATGTTAGTGCAGTTAAATCCGTAGCTGAAAAATTACCTTTAGATTCAAATACCGTCGATATATATTTAATAAGTTTTGGTCTTAGAAACTTGGTAGATATTAATCGTTCTTTATCAGAAGCTTTTAGAGTTTTAAAAAAAGGTGGTCAATTTTGTTGTATGGAATTTTATAGAGTGAGAAAGCCAGTCATTAAAGAATTATACAGTTTTTACAGCAATGTAATTCCATTATTGGGTAAAATAATTAATGGTGATAGTAAACCGTATAAATATTTAAATAAAAGTATCGAAGATTTTTATACTCAAGAACAAATCTCAAAGAAACTCCTAAATAACAAATTTTCTAATATTTATAAGGAAGACATACTATCTGGAATTTTAAGTATTCATCATGCTTGGAAGTTAAATGATTAAAAATATATTTATCTTATTTAAAATTGGCAGAGTCTTATCTAAGTCAAATACATTATCTTATTTTGATAAGATTTATAAGATCCCATTTTTTTTAAAAATAATCATTAAAATATTTGGTTTTTCGATTTTAAAACCTAAATATACAGATAATGTCCCTGTTGGAGAGAGACTTTCGTCAGCGTTAAAAGAGTTGGGACCAACATTCATAAAATTAGGACAATTTCTAGGTACTCGACCTGATATTGTTGGCACAGATTTAGCAAAAGAACTTCAAAAATTACAAGACACCCTTCCACCTTATGATTTATATCTTGCTAAGGATGCAATTAAGGAGGAACTAGGTGAAGAGAACTTTAAGAAAATAAATAAATTAAGTAATCCAATTGCAGCCGCATCAATAGCTCAAGTACATTTCGCAGAAATAATAATAGAAAATAATCAAAAAAAAGAAGTTGCAATCAAAGTGTTAAGACCAAATATTGAGAAAATTTTTAATCAAGAACTTGAAGCTCTAATGTTGTTTGCATCGATAGTTGAGACGTTAGCCCCCAAAACACAAAGATTAAAACTTGTAGAGGTGGTGCATCTTTTAAAAGAAATTACAGCTATTGAAATGGATCTAAGATTTGAAGCTGCAGCTGCAAATGAACTTAAAAATAATACTAAGAATGATAAAAATTTTGTTGTTCCTGAAATATTCTGGGACTATACTTCTAAAAGAGTACTTACCTCAGAACGCGTAAACGGAATACCAATAAAAAAACTCTCGGATATAGACCGTGTAAAAATTAATAAGAAAGATTTAGCTACAAATGTAATACAAAGTTTTTTACTACAGGCTGTTAGAGATGGTTTTTTTCATGGGGATATGCATCAAGGCAATCTATTCGTAAAAGAGAACGGTGATATAGTTCCTGTTGATTTTGGTATTATGGGCAGACTAGACAAATACAATAAAAAGTATCTTGCTGAAATTCTTTATGGATTTATTGAAAGGGACTATAATAAAGTAGCAGATGTTCATTTTCGAGCAGGACTGGTGCCTCTTGGGGAATCTCGAGAAGCATTCTCACAGGCTTTAAGATCTATTGGTGAGCCTATTTTTGGTCAAAAAATAAAAAATATTTCTGCTGGTAAACTTTTAGCTCAACTCTTTGAAATTACTGAAAAATTTAACATGACTACACAACCACAATTACTTTTGTTACAAAAAACCATGGTAGTAGTGGAGGGTGTTGCAAGATCTTTAGATGAAGACGCAAATATTTGGAGAATTTCAAGGCCAGTTTTAGAGAAGTGGTTAAGAGAAGAAATTAGTCCAAAAGCTAAAATATCTGAGGCAATAAGCACTACTGGACAAGTAATAGATCGATTACCAGAGTTACCAAAACTAATGGATAAAGCCTCGAAAGCTTTAGAATTATTAGCATCAGGTGCAACAACGGCAAACTCAGAAATATCAAAAAATCTAAAATTTGAAAAATTAAAAATAAAAAATCAAAAAAATAAGATTATTATATCTTTTTTATCAGTTGTAATTTTACTACTAGTAGTATTCAATTAAAGTATGGAATTAAATAATAAAAATCTTTTATTGATAGTTTGCGGAGGTATATCAGCATATAAAAATTTAGACCTAATTAGAAATTTAAAAAATTTAGGGATGAATATAAAAGTTATATTAAGCAAAAGTGCAAAAGAATTTGTAACACCTCTATCAATAGCGTCTTTATCTAAAAATAAAGTTTTCGATAATGAGTTTACTCTAAACAATGAAATTGAGATGGATCATATTGCATTATCAAGGTGGGCGGATTTGGTTATGGTATGCCCAGCAACAGCAAATATAATTTCTGAGATTTCGCAGGGATGTGCAAAAGATTTGATAACAACAGTTATAATGGCTTCAAATAAAAAGGTGTTTTTAATTCCAGCTATGAATAGTAAAATGTGGGAAAATAAAATAAACCAACTTAATGTAAAAAAGTTGAAGGAAGCCGGATATTACTTTCTTGGACCTGACAGTGGCGAATTAGCATGCGGTGAGTTTGGAATCGGAAAAATGTCTAAAATAGATGAAATTATTATTATACTAAAGAATTATTTCACATTAAAAAATAATAATTTAAAGGCAGTTGTAACAGCAGGACCAACTCGAGAATATATTGATCCAGTTAGATATATATCCAACGAGTCTTCTGGTAAGCAAGGTTTTGAGATAGCAAAAAAACTTAAACAAGCAGGCTTTAAAACAAAACTCATATTGGGACCATCTGATATTGATGCAGAGGTAGAAGTAGAGACACAAAGGGTAACAACATGTGATGAAATGTTTAATGCTACTCAAAATTCCTTGCCTTGTGATATATTGGTTATGTGCGCAGCCGTAGCTGATTTTAAATTCAAAAAAAATCAAAAAAAAATCAAAAGAAGGTCTCAAAAACTTAAACTTGATATGTTTGAAAATATTGACATTCTAAAACACTTTTCAAATTTAAACCGAGATAGACCTAAACTTGTAGTTGGATTTGCTGCAGAAACAGAGGATTTAGTAAAAAATGGAAAAGCGAAATTGTTAGATAAAAGATGTGACTGGATCATTTCAAATGATGTGTCAAAAAAAAATCTGGGTTTTAACACTGACACAAATAAAGCAACTATTATTTACAAAAATATGGAAATAGAAAATTTACCTGAACAAAGCAAGTCAGGGATTGCTTCTAATATAGTAAATAGAATTTTAAGACAATTTGATCTTAATGGTAAAAGAGATATTAATTAAAAGATTAAGTCCAGAGGTAAATCTCCCTTCTTTTAAAAGTGATGGTGCTTATGGGATGGATTTAGAAGCTTTTTTAAAAAAAGAAATAATAATTAAACCGGGTGAATATACTTTAATACCAACGGGTGTAGCAATATCAATGCCTGAAAAATGTGAAGCACAAATTCGACCAAGATCTGGGCTTGCTTCTAAAAATGGTGTAACAGTATTAAATACTCCTGGCACAATCGACTCAGATTATAGGGGTGAAATTAAAGTAATTTTGATAAATTTTGGAAATACAAATTTCATTGTTAAAAATAAAGATAGAGTAGCTCAAATGGTATTTACAAAAATTGAAAAGCCAATATTGAAATTAACTAGTGAATTGGCAGAAACGAAAAGAAATACTGGTGGGTTTGGTTCAACTGGCAAATAAAATGAAATTTTCAAATAATTATATTAAGAAATTTACACCTCAAATGAACCTCAAGGAAATAAGTGTTGAAGGACAGACAAAAATAATAAGTGCTAAAATAATTGTAATAGGATTAGGGGGCATAGGAACACCATTTTTAACATATATTTGTAGAGCTGGAATATCAAACATTGGCGTTGTAGACCATGATAAAGTTACATTATCAAATTTACATAGACAAATAATGTTTTATTCAACAGATTTAAATAAAAAAAAAACAACGTCAGTTAAAAGTAAAATAAAACAAATAGATAAAAATATTAAAGTAAAAATGTTCAATAAAGAGATTTCAAAAAATAATATTAAAAATATAATTAAAAAGTATGATTATGTAATAGATGGAACAGACAATTTTGAAACTAAATTATTAATTAATGATGAGTGTAAAAAACAAAAAAAACATTTATTTATAGGAGCAGTAAGTCAACTGGAGGGACATATTTTTTATTTTGATTTTAAAAAAAATTATTCGTGCTTAAGATGTTTTATGCCATCGAAACCCAAATTATCTATTCGATGTCAGGATGAAGGTATTTTAGGTACTGTTACGGGGGTAGTCGGTACATTGATTGCAAATGAAATTTTAAAAGTAATTACAAATAACAAGTCACAATTACTTAATAATATACTGATTATAAATTTTGAAAAACTAACTTTTAGACAAGCTAAGATTAATAGAAGATTAACATGCAAACATGGTAAATAATAAAATTTATTTTTTACTCTTAATTTCTTTTTTATTAACAGATAATATTTATGCAGAAATCAAAAGTTTAAAAAATAATAAGACAAATGTTAGATTAGGACCAGATATATCTTATCCCATTAAATGGGAATATAAAAAAAAATATTTGCCGGTACAAATAATAGACAAACATTATAATTGGAGAAAAATTAAAGATTTTGAAAATGATACCGGCTGGATACATATATCTCAACTTTCCAACAAAAAAACTGTTATATCTATAGAAGAAAACGTTTTGGTCCATAGCAAACCCACAATATTTTCTGAACCAGTGAACAAACTAAGTCAAAATTATTCTCTTATATTGAAAAAATGCCAAAAAAATTGGTGCAAAGTTAAAAATAAAAATGTTATTGGTTGGGTGCAAAAAGATAAGTTATGGGGTAAGTTTAGAAATTAAATATTTAAGAATATATGATTTAAAATTTCACGAATAAATGAAACAAAAAAATAAATATAACTATGATGAATTAATTTCATGTGCAGATGGAATTCTTTTTGGAATTGGAAATGCAAGATTACCTTCTCCTCCTATGCTTATGTTCGATAGAATAACTACAATTAACGATAGTGGAGGGATTTATAAAAAGGGATATATTGAAGCTGAGCTTGATATAAAAAAAGATTTATGGTTTTTTGATTGTCATTTTAAAACCGATCCAGTTATGCCAGGATGTTTAGGATTAGATGCCATGTGGCAGTTGGTAGGTTTTTTTTTAGCATGGTCCGGCAACCCTGGTAAAGGCAGAGCGCTTGGTTGTGCTGAGGTTAAGTTTGTAGGTGAAATTTTACAAAATGCAACTTTAGTAAAGTACATAATTCAAATAAAAAGAATAATAAAAAAAGGCGAAACTTGTGTTGGACTTGCAGATGGAATACTTTTAGTTGATACAAAAGAGATATATAGTACAAAAAACCTGAAAGTGGGGCTTTTTAAATAGCGTAAATGAAAAGAGTGGTTGTAACAGGAATTGGTGTAGTTTCGTGTCTTGGTAATAATCAAGAAGAGGTGTTCAATTCACTTTTAAATACTAAATCAGGAATTACAAACTGTAATCAATACAAAGAATACAATTTAAAGAGCCACGTTCACGGTAAACCAAATATAAAATTTGAGGATCATATTGACAGAAAAGTAATGAGGTTTATGGGAGCAGGGTCTGCTTATAATTACATCGCCATGAGCGAAGCAATAAAAGACTCTGGATTAAAGGATGAAGAGGTAAGCAACTTAGATACGGGAATGATTATGGGTTCAGGAGGACCATCAATTGAAAATGTAATTTTAGCCGCCGATAAAACAAGAGAAAAAAATCCAAAAAAAATGGGACCATTTATAGTTCCAAGGACAATGGCTAGTACAGCATCGGCTACTTTAGCTACGCCATTTAAAATAAAAGGAGTTAATTACACTATCAGCTCCGCATGCGCGACAAGTGGCCACTGTATTGGTAATGCAATGGAAATGATTCAATCTGGTAAGCAAAAAATTATGTTTGCAGGTGGTAGTGATGAGGTTCACTATGCAATGACTGCAATGTTTGATGCTATGACAGCTTTATCGTCAAAGTATAATGATACACCTGAAACAGCCTCAAGACCTTATGACAAAACTAGAGACGGTTTTGTTATATCGGGAGGGGGTGGTGTACTTGTATTAGAGGAATTTGAGTATGCAAAAGCCCGAGGAGCAAAAATATATGCTGAGATCACAGGCTATGGAGCTACATCAGATGGATATGACATGGTAGCACCATCAGGAGAGGGTGCTGTAAGATGTATGAAGATGGCGCTTAAAACTTCAAAAAATAAAATTGATTATTTAAATACTCATGGTACCTCTACACCAGTGGGAGATATAACTGAATTAAAAGCAGTTGGTGAAGTATTTAATAATAATGTACCAAAAATTAGTTCAACTAAATCTTTGTCAGGTCACTCTCTAGGTGCAACGTCGGTACACGAAGCAATTTATTGTTTAATTATGATGAAAAATAATTTTATATCAGCATCAGCAAATATTACTGATTTAGACGATGAAGCTAAGAATTTTCCAATTGTACAGAAAGTTGAAAAAACTGATTTAAAAGCAGTTATGTCTAATAGTTTCGGATTTGGCGGCACTAATGCAACTTTAGTTTTTGAAAAAATTTAATGTCATTACTTAAGGACAAAAAAGGTTTAATTATGGGTGTAGCTAATGAGAGATCTATAGCTTGGGGGATATCAAAAAAACTATCTAATGAGGGAGCAGATTTAGCATTTACTTATGTAGGCGAGTCTTTAAAGAAAAGAGTTGTACCGCTTGCGGATTCTTTAGGTTCTAAATTAACAATTGATTGTAATGTTGAAAATGAACAGCAAATTAAAGATACCTTTACAAAGATAAAACAAAAATGGGGTAATATAGATTTTGTTGTTCACTCAGTAGCTTTCTCTGACAAATCCGAATTATCTGGCGAATATTTAAGTACATCACGAAATAATTTTTTAAATAGCATGTTAATATCTTGCTTCTCTTTTACAGAAGTTGCTCGAGCCGCTGCAGATCTTATGAAAAAAGGAGGTAGTTTGTTAACTTTAACCTACGAATCCACAAAAGTTATTCCTAATTATAATGTTATGGGAGTGTGCAAATCCGCGCTAGAAACAAGTACTAAATACTTAGCTAGGGATCTTGGAAAAAAAGGCATAAGAGTTAACGCAATAAGTGCTGGTCCAATTAAAACATTGGCGGCGTCTGCGATTGGAGATGCAAAGTTTCTTTATAAATGGAGTGAAGATCACTCTTTATTAAAAAGAAATGTTAATATTGATGATATAGGAAATTCAGCTCTCTATCTTGTAAGTGACCTAGCAGCAGGAGTTACAGGTGAAATCCACTATGTAGATGCTGGTTACAATAAAGTCGGGATGCCTGATCCTAAAAATATAAGCCAATAACTATCAAAAATGTAAGAATTTTTTTTTACTATTTTTGTTTAACAACAATTTTAAAAACAAAGTTTTGAGTTTATGATAATTTTTCAATAATTTATTACTGTTGAAAACAAAATAGTGATAAGACATAAGACAGTAAATATTATTTTTATTTACAAAATTATAAATATCGTTTTCAAAACTAAATTCACCACCTTCAATATCTATTTTTAAGATGTTTATTTTGCTTTTATCATTTATGTTACTAATGCGTTTCATTTCTGTTAAAAAATCCTTGATTTCAATTACTATTTTTTTTGTTTTATCTTTATTCTTATAATTTATTAAACTACTTTCTGACTTTGCAAACGTATTTGAATTTGAATATAAATTTCTTTTTCAAGTAATATTAGATAGACCATAATTGAAGATCTCTGGATAATGTTTAAATTTATTAAGCGATATATTGTATTTCAGAATTTTATAAGCAATATTATCTGGTTCATAAGAATAAACTTTCATACCTAGTTTTGCAGCAAAAATTGTGTAAGGACCAATCCAGCTACCTATATCTATGAATATTTGGTCTTCACTGAAATTTGATTTTATGAATTCTAAATTTTTAACCTCCCAACTCTTAATATTAGACCAAAAATTCTCGTATCCTTTTTCTTCTATATTGAATTCAATATCTTTAATGGAAATTGATTTCATTTAAATTATGAGAATTTATTTCTTTAATTTATATTGCTTCTTTAATAGATAATTTAACCTTGCCTCGGTCGAAACCTATTACTTTAACTGAGACTTCATCACCCTCATTAACTACATCTGTTACTTTTTCAACACGTTTTTTATCTAATTGAGATATATGAACCAATCCGTCCTGCTTACCTAAAAAATTAACGAAAGCTCCAAAATCCATTATCTTTACAACTTTGCCTTTATAAATTTTTCCTACTTCAGGTTTTTCGATTATTTCATTAACCATTTTAATAGCTTTATTTCTTATTTCTTCATCAGCAGCTGATATGGTAACTACGCCATCATCATTGATATCAACCTTTGCGCCAGATGTTTCAACGATTTCTCTTATAGTGGCTCCACCCTTTCCAATAATCGCAGCAATATCTTTTTTATCGACTTGAATTTTCTCCATCTTAGGGGTGTATTTTGATAATTCAGAATTTGATTTTGAAATTGCTTTAGACATTGCATTCAAGATTTTTAATCTTCCGTCCTTCGCTTGACTTAATGCCTTTTCCATAATTTCAAATGTTATACCAGTTATTTTAATATCCATTTGCAATGATGTAATGCCCTCATCTGTACCAGCTACTTTAAAATCCATATCACCTAAATGATCTTCATCACCTAAGATATCACTTAATACAGAATAGGCTTTACCTTCTTTAATTAAGCCCATTGCGATTCCTGCTATTGGTTTTTTTATCGGTACTCCAGCGTGCATCAATGACATTGAAGATCCACAAACAGTTGCCATGGATGAAGAGCCGTTAGATTCAGTTATTTCAGAAACGATTCTTATTGTATAAGGAAATTCTTCTTTAGTTGGTAATGATGAATTAATTGCTCTCCATGCTAATTTACCGTGACCAATTTCTCTTCTTCCTGTTCCAATCCTTCCTACTTCTCCAACTGAAAACGGTGGAAAATTGTAGTGAAGCATAAATCTTGATCTCACCATGCCTTCTAAACTTTCAATTTTTTGCTCATCCTCTGCTGTTGATAGTGTAGTGGCGACAATTGCTTGTGTCTCACCTCTTGTAAATAAAGCGGAACCATGGGACCGAGGCAAGATTCCTACTTCGCATTCAATGTTTCTAACATCATCTAATTTTCGACCATCTATACGAATTTTTTTTTCTAAAATATTATTTCTAACAATATCTTTTTCTAAGGCTTTTAGCTGATCCATTACCTCTACGTTTGTATAATCTTCATTATTCTCGTATTTTTTTAATAATAATTCCGTACATTCGCTTATTAAAGACGACCTTGTTTTTTTATCCTTTTCAGAAAATGCTACTTTAAGTTTTTCCTCTACTTCTTTTGAAATTTCATTTTTTAGTTTTGTATAATCCTTAACTTCAATTTCAATTTCTTCTTTTTTTACTTCTTTTTTAAGTGCCAAAATCATGTTTATCACTGGTTTAAAGCTTTCGTGACCAAATTTAACAGCCTCAAGCATTTGTGTTTCTGATAAACCTGAAGCTTCAGATTCGACCATTAAAACTGCATCTAACGTTCCCGCTACTACAAGTTCAAGTGAAGAGTCTTTTAATTGTTCTTTGGTTGGATTTAAAATGAGTTTATTTTCTATACATCCAACTTTAGAGGCCGCAACTGGTCCCATAAACGGTAAACCAGAGATACTTAATGCTGCAGAACTGGCTATTACTGACAGAACCTCAGGATCATTTTCTTTATCAAAAGACAAAACCGTTGTTAAAACTTGCGTTTCATTTCTAAATGAATTTGGAAATAAAGGTCTAATTGGTCTATCTATTAGCCGTGAAATTAAAGTTTCACTTTCGGTAGGCCTAGCCTCCCTTTTAAAATACCCTCCGGGTATTTTACCTGCTGCATAATATTTTTCTTGATAATTTACTGTGAGTGGAAAAAAATCTGTCTCAGGATTAGCTTTTTTTGCTGCTACAGCTGTTGAAAGAATAACAGTATCGCCACATCTTAATATAACTGCGCCGTTTGCTTGTCTTGCTATTTTACCGGTTTCAACTGATAATTTTTTACCATTCCATTCTATCTCTTTTTTTATAACTTTGAACATTAATTATTTTCTTAAATCTAATTGTTTTATAATTTTTTGATAAATATTTGGTTCTCTTCTGCTTAAATAATCTAATAATTTTTTTCTTTTAATAATAAGCTTATTTAGACCAGTATTTGAATGCTTATCCTTTTTATTCTTAGAGAAATGCTCTGTCAGATATTTGATACGTTCTGTTAATATACCTATTTGAACTTCGGAGGATCCTACATCTGTTTTATGTTTTTGAACCTTTTGTATTAAATCTCTTTTATTCACAATTTTTTTATTCATAATTAAATTTTAATTACTCTTTTTGGATAAAAATAACCAGACTTTATTGAACCTAGTGCGAAAATATCTTTTGATGATGATATTAAATATTCGGTAAAGTTTGAATTGCCCAACTCTGCGTACATGCTTACTTTCATTCCATTTTTAATAAGCTCTAATCTCTTATCGTCTAATTTAATTTGGGGTATATGATACAAAACATCAGGAATATCAAGCAAGAATCTTTTTAAATCCTCTTTTTTTTTCATTTTTATACAAAAATCTAGGCTAAAAGAGACATTTTTGCTAAAAATACCTACTCTTCTTCTGTCAATTTCTTTACAATATCCAACGGTTCCTAATTCTTTTGCAATATCCCTAGCAAGGCTTCTTACATAACAACCTTTGCTACAATTCATTAAAAAGGATGTTTGATTTTTTTTTGGGTTGTGATTGATAATTTTAAGATTATAGACAGAAATTTTTTTTGATTTAACTTCAAACTCAATCCCTTTTCTTGCTAAATTATATGCTCTTACTCCATTAATTTTAATAGCGGAATAATTTGGTGGTTTTTGCTCAATATTACCTATAAATTTTCTAATTACTCTTTGTAAATCACTTTTAGAAAAGGTTACATTTGAGTGCCTTATAATTTCACCCTCACCGTCAAGCGTAGTCGTTTCCTTGCCCCATATTACTGTAAAAAAATAAGTTTTTCTTAACGGTTCAAAATATTTTATTGATTTTGTGCTTTCTCCAATTGCTATTGGCAATAATCCTGTGGCTAGTGGATCTAAAGTTCCAGCATAACCTATTTTTTTAATTCGAAATCTCTTTTTAAAAAAGTTTATACAATAATTAGATGTAAAACCTTTTGGTTTATTTAACATAATCCAACCGCTTATCATGCTTTACGTTTTTTATTCTGTTTAATCAAATTTTCGATTTTTTCAGCATAGTCAAAAGACTCATCAAATATAAATTTTAAATTAGGCAAAAATTTAGCTGTCCAATCTTTGGATACTTTGAATTTAATTTCACTAGAGAACTTATTCAATTCTTCTAAAAAAAGGTCTTTTTTTTGTCCTATCAAAGGTATAAAAAAAACTTTTGCATGTTTAAAATCTGGAGATATTCTAACTTCTGTTACTGTGATTAATTTTGAATCTATATTTGGAAAAATAATTGTTTCATTAATAAAAATTTTCGCCAATATTTTCTTTAAATTTTCACTTGCCTTTAATTGCCTTTGTGTGTATGGCTGGCCATTTTGAGAAAATACCATTTTTAAACTCTATCAACATTTACTAACTTAAAAGTTTCTAAAATATCATTTTTCTTTATATCATTAAAATCTCTTAAACCTATACCGCACTCAAGACCTGCCTTAACTTCTCTGGCTTCATTTTTTTCTCTAAACAAACTTTTTATCTTACCAGTATAGATTACTTTGCCATCTCTAATCAGCCTAATATCTGAATTATTTTTTATCTCACCCTCTTTTACTTTGACTCCGGCGATTTGTCCTACTTTAGATATTTTAAAGACCTCTAATACTTCGCAAGTACCTTGACTTTCTTCTTTTGTTTCTGGCGCAAACAACCCCTGCGTAGCATTTTTAACAAAATCTAAAGCCTCGTAAATAATATTAAAATAGTTAATTTTAATTTTATAACTGTTAGAAAGTTCCTTTGCCTCTTTATTAGGTCTAATGTTGAAGCCAATCAATTTTGCATTTGACGCTTTTGCTAAGGTAACATCAGTTTCCGTTACAGGACCCACAGCTGATAATATTATTTTTGGTGAGACCCCATTAATATCTATTTTAGTTATTGCATTTGATAATGCCTCAAGGGAACCGTGGACATCTGCCTTTAAAATTATATTTATCTTTTCTTGTTTCTCTTTATTACCAAAAATATTATCCTTATCGTTATTTTGAGTATTCTTAATATCTTTTCGCTCCTTCTCTCTATATGTTATGATTTCTTTAATTTGATTTTCATTATCAAGAACTGCAAAATCATCACCAGCTTTATTCACAGAATTTAAGCCAATAATTTCGACTGGCGTAGACGGTATAGCCTCACTTAAATTGTCACCTTTATAATTATACATTGCTCTAATTTTTCCATGCGAGGCCCCGGTCACAAATAAATCTCCTTTTTTTAGAGTTCCTGAGGTAACAAGTATTGTTGACACTGGTCCTTTACCTTTATCTAGCCTAGACTCTATGACAACACCTTTTGCTAATTTTTTTGAGTTTGTTTTTAAATCTAATAATTCTGATTGTAATAATATTGACTCTTTAAGCTTATCTAAATTTTGTTTTTTGAGCGCTGATATTTCTACACACAAAACGTCTCCGCCCATGTCTTCTACTACTAACTCATGCTCTAAAAGTTGATTTTTAACTTTAACTTTATCTATTCCTTGTAAATCACATTTATTTATCGCCACAATAATAGGAACTTTTGCTGCTTTAGAATGTTTTATAGCTTCAATAGTTTGCGGCTTAATACCATCATTTGCTGCTACAACTAATACAACAATATCTGTAATCTTAGAACCTCTAGCTCTCATCTCAGTAAAAGCGGCGTGACCGGGTGTGTCTATAAAAGTAATTAAGCCTTTATCTTTTACATTAACTTGATAGGCACCTATGTGTTGAGTAATACCTCCACTTTCAGTTGATACAACATCAGTTTCACGTAATGCATCTAGTAAAGAAGTTTTGCCATGATCTACATGGCCCATAACAGTAACAACTGGCGCTCGCGGTTCATTATGATCTGAAATGTCATCATTCAACATATCTTTTAAACTATCTTCTGGAACTTTATCTCTTACAGGCTTATGTCCAAATTCATTCACGATATATTCGGCTGTATCAGCATCTATTGTATGATTTATAGTTACTTTAATTTTTTTTTCGAATAAATACTTTATAATTGATGATGCTCTTTCAGCCATTCTATTTGATAATTCCTGAATAGTTATTACTTCAGGAATTGAAACCTCTCTTTTTACTTTTGCAGATTGATTGTTTTTTTCACTACTTTTTTTAAAAATTTTATCTCTTGCTCTTTTTACGGAAGCATGACTCCTTTGTCTAATTTCTCCATCAGAGTCTGACAATGCGCGCCCGATAGTTAGTTTTCTCTTATTATCAAATGTCTTTTTTGTTGATGTCTTTTTTTTGCCTTTAAATAGTTCTTCTTGAATTTTTTTCTTAGCCCATTCCTTTGCTTTATTTTGTTTTTCGTCCTGAACTATTGGTTGATTTTTTATTGGTCCACCTCTAAATGCACCAGATTTAAAAGTGCTTTTAAATTGAGTACTTTTTTTATCTGAACTTTTTTTAAATGTAGATTCTTTTGAAGTAGTTGACTTAAAAGTAGGTGACCCTTTGAAATTTTTTAAAGTGAGTTTTTTTTTCTTTTCTTTTGAATTCATTTTTAAATTCCTCTGGCCTCATATATTAAAAACTTTTTTTCTTGCTCTCATAATTAATTCCTCTGCATCTTTTCTAGACAAATTAAATTCTTCTAAAACTCCATCAAATTTTTCTCTTTTTCCCTTTATTTCATCGTATCCGCCAATAATTTCATCGCTAGATAATTCTGCAAAATCCTTTAAAGTTTTAATATTTTCTTCACCTAAAGTTAATAACATTCCAAGTGTTAGTCCTTTGTGATTAGCAAGGTCTTCCTGGATACCTAATTCTTGTACTTTATTAGCTATTTCCTTTGCCTCTTCTTCAAGATATTCTTTTGCTCTATTTTTTAATTCCTTAGCAGTCTCCTCATCAAAACCTTCAATTTTCAAAATTTCATCAATATTTGAATTTTCGATGTCTTGTATTGTGTTAAAACCTTCAGACACTAGTAATTGAGCCATTGTGGTATCAATCTCTAAATTTTTAACAAACTTAGAAGTGTTATCTTTAAATTCAGTTTGTCTTTTTTCAGATTCCTCTTTATCAGTTAAAATATCTATTTCATAATTTAATAACTTTGATGCTAATCTAACATTTTGACCTCTTCTACCTATTGCTTTACTCAAGTTGTTTTCATCAATAACAACTTCGATTCTTGAATTGTCTTCGTCAATTAATACTTTCATCACCTCCGCCGGCGATAACGCACTTACAACTAATTTTGAAGTGTCTTCTGTCCAGTTGATAATATCTATCTTCTCACCTTGCAATTCATTTACAACTGTTTGAACTCTACTGCCTCTCATACCGACACACGCTCCAACTGGATCTATAGAGCTATCTTTAGATTGCACACAAATTTTTGCGCGACTACCAGGGTCGCGAGCTACAGATTTTATAACTATAGTCCCTTCATATATTTCTGGAACTTCTTGTTGAAATAAACTAGCAAGAAATTGGGGGTGCGCCCTTGATAAAAATATTTGGGGACCTTTGTTTTCTCGCTTAACTTCGTAACAATAAGCTTTAATTCTATCGCCATTTTTAATATTTTCTCTAGGAATTAGTTCTTCTCTTCTAATTACAGCTTCAGATTTTTGCAGATCTACAATAATGTTACCATATTCTGATCTTTTAACTATACCACTTAATATTTCTCCTACTTTGTCTTTAAATTCATTAAATTGTCTTTCCCTTTCCGCATCTCTAATTTGAACAGAAATTACTTGCTTTGCAGTTTGAGCTGCAATTCTTCCAAAATCTATTGGGGGCAATTCTTCCTCTATTACATCTCCAATTTTGTACTCTGAATTAATTTTTTTTGCTTCTTCAAGATCAATTTCACTGTGAGAACTAACTACCTTTTCAACGACTTTAAGTTTTCTACCTAATTCAATTTTTCCAGTCTCTCTGTCTATTTTAACATAAATTTCATTATCGGAACCATATCTGGTCCTAGCCGCTTTTTCGATTGCAGACTCCATAGAATTTAAAACAAGATTTTTATCTATAGATTTTTCATCGGCTACAGCATCTGCAATTTTAATTATTTCAGTACTATCTATTCTATTATTAAGCATTTTAAATTTTATAAAAAAAAATGGGCATAAGCCCATTTCAGTTTTTAAGTTTTGTCAAAAATACTACAAAAACTATTCTTTATCAATGGTTAAATAATAAAGCTTATTTCTCAATCTTTTTGCTCTTAGAAGGTACTTAGTATTGGCTGTCCTAAATTTTTTCGATGATAAAACAATTTTTACTTTTTTTAACTTTAATACAGACGATTTTACATTAAGGTAGTAGTCGTAATCATCACTTAAAAAATAGACTGTTTTTGTTCTCATCACTAATTTTTGTAAAAATTCGGGATTAATTAATCTTCTTTTGTTATGTTTTTTTTTATGCCATGGATCTGGAAAAAGAATATAACAGCAATTAAAGTTTAATTTTGGATATTTTTTAAAAAAAATTTGAACAGGATCCGTACATATATAAATATTTTTAACAAAATTATTTAAACAATAATCGGCCAAGTTACATTGGCCATTTAGCAAGGGTTCAACACCAATTATATTTTGATTAGCATTTTCTTTAGCCAATCTGATCATGTTTTCACCCATACCAAAACCAATTTCTAAAATTATATTGGATTTAGGTTGTATAGAACTTATGTTAAATTTTTTTTTAAAAAGCTCTAAATTTTTTTTTTTTTAGTCGATAAACTTCTAAATTGTAATCTTCCAAAAAAAAATTTCTTTTTCATATATTATTAAACAA
>MDTA01226900.1_pt1 | contig 22982 bp, 20 predicted proteins | sample 811151 | NCBI WGS metagenome assembly MDTA01 (sample SAMN05326648, study PRJNA326480) | marine metagenome | isolation source: seawater | place: Indian Ocean: South | collected 2010
AGTTGAAAATAACCAATCAGTGGTAAGCCTTTTCAATGGAAATAATCATATTGTTGAACATTTTGATTCCATCCAGGTAAAACATTACTTTTCTCATTACAAAAAAATTCATTATAACAGGATTGTACAAAAAAAACAAGAATATTTAGACTCTGTTTTTTCTTCACCTGTGTTTTATAAAATTTCTCTTGAAGATAAATATGAAAAGCAAATTAATGTAGAGCTGTGGAAAATTAAATCTTTTGATGACTGGGATCCTGAATATGGATACATTCGAGTAAATGGTAATAATGAATTGCTTCGTGTTCAGTATTATTCCTGGGATATATTATTTAAACCATTGTCTTATTTCCTTAAAAAATAATAGTCAACATATTGTTGAAAAATATTATTATTCAAGGTGTTTTTCAATTTCTCTATTCTTTCAATTCAATTATATTTGTGAACTAAATAGTTAACAGATGAATTTTATAGTATCAAGTGCAGGACTTCTCAAGCAATTGCAAGCTGTTGGAGGTATTTTAAACAGCAGTAATACATTGCCAATTTTAGATAATTTTTTATTTGAAATTAAAGACAAAACATTAACAATTTCTGCATCAGACCTAGAATCTACTATGACTACTTCTATAGATGTAGAAGCTAAAAAAGATGGTTCTGTAGCTATACCTGCTAAACTTGTATTGGATACTTTAAAAACATTTCCTGACCAACCGCTTACCTTTTCTGTAGATGAAAAAACAATGGGTATAGAAATATCTGCTGATTCAGGAAAGTATAAACTTTGTGGTTTCAATGCAGATGAATTTCCGAAAATTCCTGTTATAGAAAAGCCTTCTAATGTTGAGCTTGAATGTGATGTTGTTCAAAGAGCTATTGATAAAACTATTTTTGCATCAGGAAATGATGATTTAAGACCTGTAATGAGTGGTATTTTTTCTCAGTTAAGTTCTGATGGAGTTACCTTTGTTGCTACAGATGCTCACAAGCTGGTTTGTTTTAAAAGAACTGACGTAAGTGCAAAAGACTCTGCATCTTTTATAGTTCCCAAAAAACCAATGAATTTGCTTAAGGGGCTATTGGGTTCTTCTACTGGAAAAATTAAGATTGAATACAATGACTCCAATGCAAGATTTGAATTTGAAAATTTTAATCTTATCTGCAGACTCATTGATGGTAAATATCCAAACTATGAAGCTGTAATTCCAAATGAAAATCCTAATCGATTAACTATTGATCGAGTTTCTTTTGCCCAGTCTATTAAAAGAGTTTCCATTTTTGCCAACAAAACAACTCATCAGGTAAGACTAAAGATTTCTGGTAGTGAATTATCCATTTTTGCCGAGGATATAGATTTTTCTAACGAAGCTAATGAACGTCTTACTTGCTCATACGTTGGTAGCGATATTGAAATTGGTTTTAACTCTAGATTTCTTTTAGAAATGTTAAATAATCTAGATACAGAAAATGTAATCTTAGAATTAAGTGCACCAAATAGAGCCGGCATTTTGCTTCCAGAAAACAATGAAGAAGGGGAAGATCTTCTAATGTTGGTAATGCCAGTTATGCTTAATAACTAATACGTTATTTCTTAAAATTTAAAATAGTATTCTCAATAATTGAGATACACTCATCAAGCTCTGTTTCATTCATAACAAGTGGTGGAGCGAATCTAATAATGTTTCCATGAGTAGGTTTAGCTAATAAACCATTCTCCTTAAGTGCTAAACAAATATCGTATGCAGTAGAGCTTTCTGGTGAGTCGTTAATAACAATAGCATTTAGTAAACCCTTTCCTCTAACCAATGAAACTAGGTTACTTTTTTCAATAATATTGTTCATTCCAGCTCTAAATTTTTCGCCTAGAATAAATGCATTTTCAGCTAATTTTTCCTCAATAACAACCTCAAGTGCAGTTTTAGCTACAACACATGCAAGTGGATTACCTCCAAAAGTAGAGCCATGCTCTCCTGGTTGAATACAAAGCATTACATCATCATCAGCAAGTACAGCAGATACAGGGAATACACCTCCAGAAATAGCCTTTCCAAGAATTAATATGTCAGGTCTTGCAGCTTCATAATCAGTTGCTAACATTTTACCTGTTCTTGCTATACCAGTTTGAACTTCATCAGCGATAAATAAAACATTATATTTCGAACATAAATCCCGAACTCCTTTTAGGTAACCTTCATCAGGAACTACTACTCCCGCTTCACCTTGAATTGGCTCAACCATAAAGGCAGCAACATTAGGATCCTTTAGTTCCTGCTCTAAGGATTCTAAGTCATTGTATGGAATTAAATCATAACCTGGCATATATGGACCAAAACCTTTATAGGAAACTGGATCATCTGAGCTAGAAATGGCAGCAAGTGTTCTACCCCAAAAATTACCTTTTGCAAAAAGGATTCTTGCTTGATTTTCTGGAATTCCTTTTTTTAGATAACCCCATTTTCGTGCTAGCTTATTAGCGGTTTCTCCACCTTCAACACCTGTATTCATTGGAAGAACTTTGTCGTAACCAAAAAGATCTGTAATGAATTTTTCATATTCACCTAAAATGTTATTGTGAAAAGCTCTTGATGTTAACGTAAGAATAGACGCCTGTTTAGTAAGAGCATTTATGATTTTTGGATGACAATGACCTTGATTTACTGCTGAATAAGCAGAAAGAAAGTCGTAATATTTTTTCCCTTCACAGTCCCATAAATAAATTCCTTCTCCTTTAGAAAGTACCACAGGTAATGGATGATAGTTGTGTGCACCATATTTATCTTCTAGCTCTATTGCTTCTTTTGAAGTTATCGTATTACTTACTGCAGTACTCATAATTTATGAATTATATTATAATTTATATGATTGCGAATTTACTAATTTAAAACAACCTATAATTGAATAAATGTTTGAATTTTGAATAGCAGGTATTAATTATCATATTTGCAAAAAAATAAACATTTTAATGGCTCAAACAGATTTCATAAAAATTCAAAAACAGTTGAGAACAGCTGTTTGGAAAGCTATGGATGAATACCAAATGATTTCTGACGGAGATAGAGTGATGGTTTGCATTTCTGGAGGTAAAGACAGCTACACCCTACTAGATATTTTAATTCATTTTCAAAAATATTCTCAAATTAATTTCAGTCTTGTTGCTGTTAATTTAGATCAAAAACAACCCGGATTTCCCGAACATGTTCTTCCCAACTATCTTTCTGAATTGGGAGTTAGCTACAAAATTGTTGAAAAAGACACCTATAGCATTGTAAAAGAAAAAACACCTGAAGGGAAAACTACTTGCAGTTTATGTTCTCGATTAAGAAGAGGAATATTGTACGATACAGCAAGGAAGTTAGATTGTAATATTATTGCACTTGGGCATCACAGAGAAGATATATTAGAAACATTTTTCTTGAATTTATTTTTTAGTGGGAAGCTAGAAACTATGCCTCCCAAATATAGAATTGACAAGGGTGATTTAGATGTTATTCGTCCTTTAGCTTATTGTAAAGAGGAAATGATTTCTGCATTTTCAATCTATAAAAAATATCCAATTATTCCTTGTAATCTTTGCGGTTCACAACCTCAACTACAGCGACAAGCTATTAAAGAGTTACTTTCAAAATGGGAAGATAAATTTCCTAATAGAAAATCTATAATGTTAAATGCACTTAAAAATGTATCACCATCTCACCTACTTGATACAGATTTATTTGATTTCAAAGATTTAGAATCTTCCTTAAAAGATGATAGTCACTTGGTAATTTAAATTACTGTTTGTAAAAATCATCAACTTTTGGAGCTCCACCAAACTTAGTGGATAAGGTAATATGATTGGAAGTACCTGAAAAATGATACTTTGAATTGGAATAGCTCAAGTTTAATTTTTTAATCTTAAAACCAATTCCCCAAGATATTCCTGTTGTACCAGGTCTAGAAGATGGTTTTAACTCAAATCTTCTTTTAAAATCATAACCGAATCGAAGGTGAAAGTTTTTAGAAAGGAGAAATTCACTACCAATAACAATATGGTTGAAAAACTGCGTTAAAAAATTCGGATTTACAGGAATAATTGGCTGACCTGTAAGTGGATCTATACTTTGGGCTGATGAGGGGTCAAAATAAGTTAAATTCCAACGCTGTAAATCATGATAGGTAAAGGTGAATCTAAATGGTGCATGACCTAGCTTTTTACTAATTCCTAAATGAATTCCAAAAGGAAGAGATTCTCTATTTCCTATTGTATAGGATTTTAATTGATAGCCAAAATTTTGAATAATAATTCCAGCTCCAAATTCTTTTGCTCTATTTTGATAATTAAAAGCTAAATCCATAGCTACACCAAATGCGGAATAGGATTCTAAAAAGCTTGCTCCAATTTTTAAATTACCACCGATCGAAAAATTTGAATCAATTGCCCTACCTAAACCAGCTTGCAGAAGAATATCATTGGAACTAAACTCACTTCCATTTCTTTCACCAGAAGCATCTGCGTATTCAAATTTACCATAGTTGGCATATAATATTGAACCACTAAGAGTGCCAATATTTTTTAAATGATGTACATAGGATGAGAAACCATAATCTGTATCAGCAAAATAATTTACATAGTTAATATTAAACTGTCCATGGTGAGATGGATTAAGTATTGCAGGATTCATTACTCCTAATGATGCATCCTGATCGTAAATTGAAAGAGCATAACCACCCAATGCTTCTAGCCTAGCAGCATTTGTAAATTTCATAAAACTAAAAGTGTTTACTCCACCATTTTGAGCAACCACATTAATAAATAGAAATATAGGCAGTATAAATCTTATAAGATTCATTTATTGTTAACGGTTAGACTACAATAAAATTATACATTAAATCTAAAATGCATAACATCTCCGTCTGCAGGTAGATAATCTTTTCCTTGAACTTGTAACTTGCCAGCCTCCTTTACAGCATTTTCGGAACCGTACTCTATATAATCTTTGTAGGCAATAACTTCCGCTCGTATAAACCCCTTTTCAAAGTCCGTATGAATAACTCCTGCAGCTTGAGGAGCTGTCATTCCCTTTTTAATCGTCCATGCCTTAACTTCTTTTACACCAGCAGTAAAATACGTTTGCAAATTAAGCAACTTATATGCATATCGAATAAGCTTACTAACACCAGGTTCTTCTAGACCTAAATCCTCTAAAAACAACTGCCTTTCTTCGAAAGAATCTAATTCAGAAATATCGGCTTCTATACCAGCCCCTAAAATTAGTAACTCTGCATTTTCTCCAGCTACAGAAGATTTTAGCTTCTCCACATATTCATTTCCTGTAACAACAGAATTTTCATCAACATTACATAAGTATAAAACTGGCTTTATAGTTAGTAAATTGAGCTCAGCGACATAATTTACCTGGTCTTTTTCTAATGAAAGCGATCGAGCAGAGTTCCCGGCCTCTAAATGTTTCTTAAGAAGTTCATAAACAGCATAAATCTTGGCAGCATCTTTATCGCCAGATTTTGCCTTACGCTCGATTGCACCCATTCTTTTTTCAATGGTTTCTAAATCTTTTAGCTGAAGTTCCATATCAATAACCTCTTTGTCTCTGATGGGATCAACACTTCCGTCTACATGAATAACATTACCATCTTCGAAACATCTTAAAACATGAATGATTGCATCAACTTCACGAATATTTGCAAGAAACTGATTTCCTAACCCCTCACCTTTATGAGCACCTTTAACCAAACCAGCAATGTCTACAATTTCTATTGTTGTAGGAATTACTTTTTCTGGCTTAACAAGGTTTTCCAATTTATTGAGTCTCTGATCCGGAACAGTAATAGTTCCAACATTTGGTTCAATCGTGCAAAATGGAAAATTTGCAGATTGTGCTTTTGCATTTGAAAGACAATTAAACAAAGTAGATTTACCAACATTAGGTAAACCTACAATACCGCATTTTAAAGCCATAAATTAGTGTGTTATTTATCTGTCGTTATTTAGAATAGTTACTGTTCCGGTAGCATTTTTTGTACCATTGTTATAAGTTATAACATAGTAATAGGTTCCATCTGAAAGCGGGTTCCCCTTCATATTTACACCATTCCAATCATTTTGATAAGATTCAGTTTTATAGACTACTCTACCCCATCTGTTAAAAACCGTAAAGTGAACATCATTGTAGTTGTTAGCAAATTGGGTAGTGAAATAATTATTAATGTTATCAGTAGAATTTGGTGTAATAACATTAGGAATTTCACATGGTTCTATAAATAATTGGAAATTATCATCAACTGTATTACATGTATTTGAAGCTTCAACAGTATAGTCATATACACCATCTAAGAATTGATTGGATAAAATTAATATGGTGTCACCTGTTCCTATAACATTTCCATTTCCATCAATCCATGAATAATTTACACCTTCTAAAGAAGTTGATGAAATAAAAACAAAGACATCGTTACCAGTACAAATAGTATCAAAAGGAGGAACTTCAACAAAAGGATCTGCCAAAAATTCTAATTCATGACTTAATGTATCTTGACAGTAATTGTCAAAAAAGTTTAAGATATATATACCGTATTGATCTACTTCAATAAATGGATTTAAGACGTTAATATTTGAAAATGTTAAGTTTCCAGGCCCTGAATAGCCCCATACACCACCTGAAGTTGCAGTCATACCTGTGTACTGAAATTCATCATCACAAATAGAGGTATCACCTAACATTGTTGGTCCTGGTGTAACAAAAACATTTATTGTGGTGTCGTAAGAACATCCAAAATTGTCTTCCACCTCAAAAGTATAAGAGGAAATACCTGTAGAACTTGGCTGAATAAGAATTGTTGTATCGTTATCAACAATTATGGTTGGGTTAGAATACCAAAATTCATTCGTTATTAAAGGAGAATAAAATTCAGTATTGGGATTTAAGGTGTCGTTAAAATAAATTCCCCATTCACAAATATATCCATCGTCAATTCCTAAATTATCTCTTACTGTTAAAGTCCATGTGCCATTAATTGGACATCCACTCATAGCGGGTATAAAAGCTTGTTCAGGTTGATAGGTTGCTGGAACAACCATATTTCCAGTTGATGGACCTGTGGCAGCAGTAGTAGCATAGCCATTATTCCATGAAGGTAAAGATCCTGATTGCATTGAAAAACAATACTCTTCACACACACCAATATTACCAGTGTTGTTATCGTATGCTCCCCCAAGAAATGTGTTCCCTCCTCCGAAACCTCCAGCGAATAAACCATTTCCAGTATAGCTGTTGAAAATATTTACACTACTTCCATTAGGACATTCAAGCATCATCTCAAGATCCCCTAAATAAGAGTGTTCAATTTTAATACATACCTTATCTATGTCTCCAGAATTTTGCAATGTACCTCCGGGAGTAAAACCAGCAATTGCAATATCAGTAGTATAATTCTGACCTGAACCATCAGGAAGATAAGTTTGTGCTCCAAAAACTCCTCCAATAGGAAAATTTGTAGAAGTTGGATCTACTCCAGCGGTATCTGTTGCAGTTACACCTCCTATTAATTGAGTAGTAAGGCCAAGGCACAAGGTGTCTTCTAAAGCCATACAAGTTTCAAAACTCGGAATTGTTGAAACTCTTACTCTAGCAGATAGATAATTGAAAATACCATAAGAATCTTCTACTTTCATGGTTACAAAATATCCATTTCTTGCTGGTGGAACAAATAAAACTGAATCTCCAGTAACAGTAGTGCCATCACTAAATTCCCATGTTGTAGTATGGTTAGTAGATTGCATATATCCACCTCCGCTTAGAGCAGCACTATCACCACCAGGTTCATATGGAAAATATGGAGTTGCAACAAAGTAAACTGAATCGCCTAAACATACATCTACATATCCAGTATCAGCAGGATTTAAATCACTAATAACATCACCAGAGCCATTAGATTCACCAAATGAATAAGCTTCCATATGGTTGGTAAATGGTTGTGCAAGATTAGAACAGGAAATATTTGCGTCCCATCCAGCACCTTCTAAAGAAGCATCGCTGACAAAATCAATGGTTAAACAACCTGAAGTATTTGCCCAGGAAGCAGGAATGTTTAAACCGTTTGGGGTAATTGAATTGTTAAGTTTTTCAAGTAAAGGACTTGCATTAGTTGGTCCATCGTAAACATAAATTGTGTCTGAGGGATCAACATCAAAAAGATAACCAGCATTAGTAGCAAAAACAGCTATAACTTTTGATCCTGTTGCATCAGGACAAAAAGTTATAGATTCGTTTTCGTTTGCAGAATAAGCACTTGCGGAACCTCCAGTATCATGGAAATTTTGAATAGAACCATTGTTGAAATTTGTGGAACAACCACATGGTCCATTAGAAGAAGAAGATGTCCAATCTGGATCGTTGATATTTACATCTGGTTGTGCCCAGCAAGAAAAAACAATTAATAGACTTGTTGAGAGGGTATATAATTTCTGTTTCATTTATTCATTTCTGTGGATACGTGCTGACCAGATTTTACTACAAGCAATAAATCTTTGTCTTTGACTTTGAAATATTGATAATCGTTTTCTTTTAGCTGAATTTCTAGTTTAAAGAAATTAAAGTTTTTTACATCATTGATTTGGACTGTTCCAGAAAGTCTAGTGGAATAGTCTTTTTCTTTTGGAGCTTCAACAAAATAGTATGCATTGTCTAAACAATATTCAATAAGCTCTAACCTGTAGGGTTCATTTTTCTGAATTGTTTCCAGTTCTTCTTGAGAAAATAATTCTAATAATCTTTCATCAAAAGAAGTTGAACTCTGAGCAGATATAGAGGCTGTAAAAAGAAAAAAAGTTAGTAATAGTAGATTTTTCATAGTTGTTTTTTTTGGGCACGTAAATTTAATTAAATCTTCTTAATATCAATAATTAAGATTTTAACTTTAATTGTTAATAATATTTAGTATTTGTCAAAGATTAAACCCACTTTGGGTTATTAATCTATTTTGATATAGCTTACTTTTGACGAAATTATTATTCAATAGGATGCATATAGATAAAATCAATCAGCTTAATTCATTTTGTTCTCAGGTAAGAAGAGATATTGTAAGAATGGTACATGCTCAAAATTCAGGTCACCCAGGTGGTTCTCTTGGATGTGTTGAGTTTTTTACTGCTTTATACAAAGAAATTATGACTCACTCTCCTACACCATTTAGCATGGATGGTCATAATGAAGATTTATTTTTTCTTTCTAACGGTCATATCTCACCTGTTTTTTACTCAACTCTTTCAAGATCAGGTTATTTTTCAATTGATGAGCTAAAGACTTTTAGAATGATTAACTCTAGACTTCAAGGTCATCCAACTACTCATGAGGGTTTGCCCGGAGTTCGTGTTGCTAGTGGTTCTTTAGGTCAAGGGTTAAGTGTTGCTATTGGTGCAGCTCTTGCAAAAAAGTCCAATAAGGACAAATGTTTAGTTTATACCCTTCATGGAGATGGAGAGTTGCAAGAAGGGCAGATTTGGGAAGCAGTTCTTTTTGCTGCTGCAAATAAGGTGGATAATATTATTGCTACTGCAGACTACAATGGTAGGCAAATAGATGGAGATGTAGATGATGTACTGTCATTAGGTAATTTAAAAGCCAAGTGGGAAGCTTTTGGATGGTGTGTTTTAGAATCTAATGGGAATGATATTGTTGAAGTAATACAGACGTTAAATAAAGCTAAAGAGTTAACAGGTAAACAACAACCCATTGTAATTATAATGAAAACTGAAATGGGTTTTGGTGTTGATTATATGATGGGATCTCACAAATGGCATGGAGTTGCTCCTAATGACGAACAGTTGGAAATTGCTCTTAATCAGCTTCCCGAAACTTTAGGAGATTATTAATTCCCTCTTTTTGGAATCATTATTGATGGTTTAACCACATGAATAAAATATTTTTTTTAATATCAATTATCTTAATCTCCTTAGGTAATCTTCATTGTCAAAACAATGATATTGAAAAGATTAGACTACTATTTATTTTTGATGGTTCTAATAGTATGAACGCTCAATGGGAAAAAAGTAGTAAAATAAAAATTGCTAAAAAACTACTTAATCAAACTCTTGACAGCCTAAAATTTATTGATAATATTGAAGTGGCATTAAGAATGTATGGTCATCAAACAAGAATAAAACCTGGTAGTCAGGATTGTTCAGATACTAAGCTAGAAGTTCCTTTCTCACCAGAAAAAGACAACTACAATAAGATTAAATCTAAAATTAGATCTCTTGAACCTAAAGGGACTACACCCATTGCAAGATCCTTAGAATATGCTGCTGATGATTTTCCTGAGTGTGATAATTGCAGAAATGTAATTATATTAATTACCGATGGTATTGAAGCTTGTGATGAAGATCCTTGTGCTGTATCTCTTGCCTTAAGAAAAAAAGGGATTAAGCTAAAGCCATTTATTATTGGAGTTGGATTAGACACTTCCTATTTAGATCAGTTCAATTGCGTTGGTGAATTTTTAAGTGCAGAGACAGAAGACTCTTTTAAAAGTGTACTAAGCTTTGTAATTAGTCAGGCTCTTAGTAACACTTCTACTCAGGTAAAATTGTACGATAGTAATGGTAAACCAAAAGAGACTGATGTAACTATGAGTTTCTATAATTCAAAAAACAATAAGCTTCTTTACAATTACATGCATACAATGAACAGACTAAATGTTCCTGATACGCTCTCTCTAGATCCTTTATATACGTATAAAATGGTAGTTCACACTCTTCCAGAAGTGGTAGTTGATAGTATAAAGTTAATTCCTGCCAAACACAATGTTATTAAAGCAAAATGTCCTCAAGGGGTTTTGCATCTTAGGATTCAGGGTACAAATAGTCAATTTACAGGAATTAATGCTATTATTCGTGAAAAACAACAACACCCTACTATTAATGTGCATAACATGAATACCACTCAAAAATATCTTGTTGGATTTTATGATATTGAGGTGCTTACACTTCCAAGATTGTATTTTAATAGTGTGAAAATTAATCAAAGCAGTACAACAGAAATTACAATCCCCAAATCAGGAACATTAGCTGTTTCTAAAGGATCAGGTGCAGCTGCAATTTTTCAGCTTAAAGATGGAGAAAATATATGGGTTTGTGATTTAAATTATGCTGCTTCTACAACACAGCTAAATTTACTACCTGGTAACTATAAAATTACTTATCGATTGGGCAGGGCTACTAGTACAGCTCACACCATTATAAAAACATTTAAAATAACATCTGGATATCAAGAAAATATAACACTTTAGTATTATGGAAATAAAAGTTTTAGGGAACAAAGATACAAGATCGGGTTTTGGAGATGGATTAACTTATTTGGGAGAAACCAACCCAAATGTTGTTGCCCTCTGTGCAGATTTAACGGGATCTTTAAAAATGGGTGATTTTAAAAGTAAATTCCCAGATCGTTTTTTTCAAGCAGGAATTGCAGAAGCCAATATGGTAGGAATGGCAGCTGGACTAACAATTGGTGGTAAAATTCCATTCACAGGTACTTTTGCGAATTTTTCTACTTCTAGAGTTTATGATCAGGTCAGACAATCTATTGCCTACTCTGGTAAAAATGTAAAATTATGTGCTTCTCATGCAGGGTTGACTTTAGGTGAAGATGGAGCCACTCATCAAGTTTTGGAAGATATTGGAATGATGAAAATGCTTCCTGGAATGACGGTAATTAATCCATGTGATTACAATCAAACTAAAGCAGCTACAATTGCAATTGCTGATCATAATGGACCAGTATATTTGCGTTTTGGAAGACCTAAGGTTCCTATATTTATCCCAGAAAATACTCCCTTTGAAATTGGTAAAGGTTTATTAATTCAAGAAGGAACTGACGTTTCTATTTTTGCAACTGGTCATTTAGTATGGGAAGCAGTTGAGGCTGCAAAAGTTTTAAATGAACAAGGAATCTCTGTTGAATTAATAAATATTCATACTATTAAACCTTTGGATGAAAAATGTATCTTATCATCAGTTGCTAAAACAAAATGCGTAGTCACAGCAGAAGAACATCAGGTTGCCGGAGGAATGGGTGAATCAATTGCTCAATTATTAGCTTTAAAAAATCCAACTCCAATTGAGTTCGTTGCTGTGGATGATAAATTCGGAGAAAGTGGCAAACCATTGGATCTAATGAAAAAATATGGTTTACATTCATCAAATATCATCGAGGCCACACATCGTGTTTTAAAGCGAAAGTAATGGCTTTATTGGATGATAAACAAAGAACTAGAACAACAAATATTACTCCTATTCAATTCTTCTAAATCTAAAACAGAAGGTTTTAATTTACTAGTAAATACTTTCAAGGAACCCCTTTATTTTCATATTAGAAGAATTTTAATATCACATGATAGTACTGATGATGTGCTGCAAGAAGTTTTTATTAAATGCTGGAATAAGTTAGATACATTTAATCAGCAATCAAAATTATCTACCTGGTTGTATAAAATCGCCCACAATGAAGCTTTACAGTGGTTAAGAAAGAATAAAAAGCACATTCAATCAAATCTTCAGCAGATTAATCAACAACATATTCCAACCACAACAATTTTTGCAAAAGATGCTAAAGAGATTAGCTTAATTCTTGAAAAAGCATTATTAAATCTACCACAAAAGCAAAGGTTAGTTTTTCAGTACAAGTATTTCGAAGATTTGAGTTACAAAGAAATACAAGAAATAACTGGAGTTAGTATTGGTGGATTAAAGGCCTCCTATCATCATGCAGTAACTAAAATTAAAAATTATATAAGTGACCATTAAACCTTTTAGATTTTTATTCATCCTATAAGTAATGCAAAACAAAAAAGACATATTGAAAAACTATCAAGATCATAAGCCTAGTTCTGTCTATAATGTTCCTGATAGATATTTTGATGGGCTTAACAATCAAATTTTTGATAAAATCAACAACAAATCAAAAGTTATTAGCTTGAATTTTTTATTTAAATATGCTGCGGCAATAGCTCTGATAATTGGCAGCTATTTCCTGTTCAATTCAACTCATTCAACAATTGAAATTAGTTATGCAGATTTAAACGAATCTATTGATGAATACATGTCTTTTGAAGATGAGCTTTTTTATACCTTTGTCACTAGCGAAAATGATGAATCCATGAGCTATCTTGATGTTGAACAAAACATATCTGACTATCTTGAAATCGAAATTTATTAACTCTAAATACTTACAATTATGAAATTTATTTTAAAACAATTCACTTTACTTTATCTTTTGTTTTTTACCATTTTCTTTGCCAACTATTCTTATTCTCAACAAACACCTAAAGGTGAAGACAAAGAGGCTGCAAAAATTGCGTTTTTCACTAATAAACTAGCCCTTACTACAGAAGAGTCTAAGACCTTTTGGCCAGTTGTCAATGAAATGGAAAAAGAGCTAAAAGATTTAAGAATCCAAATGAAAGACCAAATTAAACGACCTAAGGGTGAGGCTGAAATATCTGATAAAGAGTTGGAGTCTATGATGGATGCAAGAATGGAAATGGGTAAGAAACAAATGGATATTAAAATAAAATATCATGAAAAGTTTAAGGAAATTCTTCCCATAAGAAAAGTTGCAAAATACTATGAGGCAACAAAAGAATTTAAAAAATTACAAGCTCAAAGAAAAGCGAGAATGAAACAAAGAAGAACACAGCAACAAAATCAATAATTTTTTTTAAAAAAAACCGTAAATAGCACCTTTTGGGTGCTATTTTTTTGTCCTTACATTTTATATAATTTCAATTATAGTATATTCACTAAATGAAAATAAAATTCTGGATAAAGGCATTCCGATTACGCACTCTTCCCCTTTCAGTTTCTTGTATTTTAATGGGTTGTGCACTTGCTAGTATCGATTATAGAGTTGATTTACGGGTGGTTCTTTTTTCTTTAATCACCACCATTTTACTTCAAATTTTGTCTAATCTAGCCAATGATTATGGTGATGGTGTTAGAGGAACAGATAAAGCCAGAAAAGGGGAACAAAGAATGGTTCAAGCAGGATTTATTTCAAAAAAACAAATGCTTTTTGCAGTAGTTATTTTTGGCATATTATCATTTATTTCTGGAGTTGTTTTGTTGTATTTTTCTTTTGGCTTAAATCAACTCTCTAATAGTGTTATATTCTTATTGTTAGGATTGTTTGCTATATGGGGAGCAATCAAATACACCATGGGAAAAATACCATATGGATATATTGGATTAGGCGATGTATTTGTTTTTATTTTTTTCGGTATTGTTGGAGTATGTGGAAGTTACTTTCTACTAACAAAAGATCTAGATTTAACTGTAATTCCTGGAGTTTTAATATGTGGCTGTTTGAGTGTTGGTGTTTTAAATATGAATAACATAAGAGATTATGATAGTGATAAGATTGCTGGAAAGAGAACAGTGGTAGTCAAAAGAGGATTAAAATGGGCTAAAGTTTACCATGTTTTGTTATTATCCATAGCAATGCTTTCTTATTTGTCTTTATACGTATATACCAATAATCATATATTATTAATTGGTTTATTGCCAATAATAATTTTACTAACTAATGCAAAAAAAGTTATTCTTTCAACAGAAAATAGTCAGTTGGATAGTGAATTAAAAAAAATTGCTTTATCCACTTTTTTCATTGCCCTAATTCTGGTAATTACCTTTGGTTATTTTTAATGTATATTTTCATTTTTCAACCAATCTGTATACTCTTTTTTGAATTTTTCGTGTTGTGCATTGGTAGATGAAAAATTATGATATCCAGAATATGCAGGTTGAGCACACATAAATAAATAGTTATGTTTTTCATAATTTAAAACAGCATCAATAACTCTAGGATCAACAATACATATTGGCCCTGGTGGCAAGCCAGCATATTTGTAGGTGTTGTAAGGAGAATCCACTTCTAGATGTCTATAGTATAAACGTCTTAATTCAGGTTTATTAAGGGCAAATTTTACAGTAGGATCAGCTTGAAGTTTCATATTTTTATTTAACCTGTTAAGATATAAACCAGCAATAGTTGAATGTTCATCATATTTAAGACTTTGCTCGCTTTGTACTATGGATGCTAAAATGGTGATTTCAGATTGAGATAAACCAATTTTTAGAGCTTTCTTTTTTCTTTCGCTATTCCAAAATTTTTTGTATTCCTTGGCCATAAAAGAAATAAATTGATTGGAGTTGAATTTAGCATACACTTCATAGGTGTTAGGAATAAACATACATGGAAACTGTACTGTTGTAAATCCATATTTCGCAGAAATAGCTGGATCTGTAAATGAAGCATATAATTGAGTGAAATCAACGGATATAAATTTTGAAATATGATTGGCTAAATCTTCTAATGTTCTAACAGAGGGTACAGTTAATGAAATAATTTTTTGATTTCTCATTAAATACAATTGATTGACAAGAACATTATTACTCCATTTTCTTTGAATGGTAATCTTGCTTTTTTTTAATACAGATTGAGAATAATTTTTGTAATCAATAAGTAGATTAAAAGAGTTGGTGTCGTTAATTACATTTTTTTGGTACAAGTAATTGGCTAATTCTGTAAAAGGCACATCGTTTTCAATCTCTAAAGAAATAGACTCACCGTCAAAACTAAGAATATCTAAGTTTTTGGCTTTATATAGATTGAAATATGGATATCCTATATATCCAACTAAAACAACTAATACGGCAATTAAAATAGCACCTTTTTTCCTCAATCTAAACGAATTAATTCATGATTGTTATAGCGATAAATATGTACTCCTTTATTTTCATATCCACTTGTACTATCTACTTGTGAAATATTAATTTTAAAGAAGTAGCCATTATTTTTAGCATTTTTAGAATAATAGTTGTCTAAATTATTTTCATAAAGCATAAGTCCTTTTAGTGCATTGAAAGCAATGTCAAATGCAATAAAAGAAAATTTTTCAGGATCAAAATTAAATTTAGAACGGTGTTTTTTAATAAAATCAATAGTTGATGAACTATGGTAATTTACTCTTCCACTTAAAGGAATATGTAAATTAAAACTGTTTTTATACTTTTCATCAATAGTTTGCATGTCTTTCCATTTCTCCATACCATAAACACAAAAAGAATGCTTTCTATATTCGTAAGTATTCACTAATCCACTCAGCTTTGTCATAAAATTGCTAACAAAACCAATGTCATTTGAGGGGACAATTATAATATTTTCCACATCAGCTTTTAAGTATTTTTTAATGGCACTTAAATTACTTGAGCTAGTTAGAGATATTGATGTTAAAGAATCTAAACTATCCGGAAGATTACTGTTGTAATAGCTTTCAAATGCATTTGCATAAGACAAATCATTTTTACGCATTTTATTAACTACTAATATTCGATTGATTTCTTTTGGCTGTTTTAAATTGTATTTTGCAAGCTCAGTTACCATAGTTTGTTTGGAAGGAGTAATTCTTGTTAGAAATTTATTGTTAAATAAAGCCTGATTAGGAATAGCAACTGGACAAATAACATGTATTGAATGTTTATTACAAAAATCAGTTACTAACTTAATATTACGCATGTAAATAGGACCGATAACTAGATGACTTTTGATAAAATTAGAATCAGCTAAAATTTCATCTATAGCATTACGGTTGTTTTTAGTGTCATAAACATTTAGTTTAACATTTAAACCTGCTTTCTTTAGGGAATCAATTGCCATTAAGACACCATTGTAAAAATGTGTGCTTTGAATAGAGTTTACATTTAAAGGGCATTTTTGTAAAGGCGGACAATTTGCTAGAATTGAATCATTTTCATCCAATAGTAATGGCAGTAATAATGAAACAGTAGTGATAGAATCCTTAGAGAAATTAAGCAGTGAATCCTTTGTTGACTCTAACAAGGATAGGTCCTTTGTATAAGATTCATCACAATCTACTTTTTTAACTAAAATTCGTATTTCTTCACCTTTTTTTAGTCCCTCAAGTAATCCATTATTAATACTTTTAATTGAGCTAATGGTAACATTATACATTTTAGATATGGAATAAAATGTTTCCCGTTTTTTTACCTTATGAATAAATATACTATCGCAAGGTCCACCGAGGGGGTTTATAGGATTTTTAACAATTGGAGTAACAATATTAGTTGTATCTATTTTTGAAGAGGGAATAACAATTGATTGTCCAATTTGTAAAGTTTCGAGTGCATTGGGATTAACTTTTTTAAGCTGATCTATACTAACACTATATTTTTTAGATATTGACCAATAAGTATCTCCAGATGATACAACATGAATTATTGAATTAGTAGAATCTATATTTATTGGAGTTGTTTTTTTCTGCGACTCATCTGTTGGAATAATTGGAATATAAATCACTTGATTTAACTGTAATCCTTTTTCAGCTTCAGGATTATTGTCAAATAAGAGATTTAAATCAACACTATAGAGTTTAGCAATCCCAAAAGAAGTCTCTCCTTTTTTTACAATATGTTTATAAAATTTACCTCCCTGTTTCTCAATTATATCAGTAGAAATATCTTGAGAATAAGTGTATGTTGTTAGAAAACAAACAACTAAAAAAATAGATACGCTATGTATTTTTTGAATTACTCCCATTCTATTGTTGCAGGTGGTTTTGAGCTGATATCGTAGGTAACTCTATTAATGCCCTTTACTTTATTAATTATGTCGTTAGATGTTTTTGCTAAAAAGTCATATGGAAGATGACACCAATCTGCAGTCATGCCGTCTGTAGAGGTAACAGCCCTTAAGGCAACAGCATTTTCATAGGTTCTTTCATCACCCATAACTCCTACTGATTGAACAGGAAGAAGTATAGATCCCGCCTGCCATACCTTATCGTATAATCCATTATCTTTCAAGCCTTGTATAAATATATAATCTACTTCTTGCAAAATCTGTACCTTTTCTGCGGTTACTTCACCTAAGATACGAATTCCTAGTCCAGGACCTGGAAATGGATGTCTTCCTAAAATAGTATCTGGCATATTCAATGACTTACCTACTCTTCTAACTTCATCCTTAAATAAAGACCTTAAAGGTTCAACTACTTTTAACTTCATATAGTCAGGTAGTCCACCTACATTATGATGTGATTTAATTGTTGCCGATGGCCCTTTTACGGAAATGGATTCAATTATATCTGGATATATAGTGCCTTGAGCCAACCATTTAGCACCTTCAACCTTATTAGATTCTTCATCAAAAACGTCAATAAAAACATGACCAATAGCTTTTCTTTTTTCCTCAGGATCTGTTAAACCAGCTAAAGCATCGTAGAATTTATCTTTAGCATCAACTCCTTTTACATTAAGACCTAAGTCCTTATAGCTATCTAAAACTTCATCAAATTCGTCTTTTCTAAGTAATCCATTATCAACAAAAATACAATTGAGCTGACTACCTATTGCTTTATGAAGAAGAATGGCAGCTACACTAGAGTCTACACCTCCAGAAAGACCTAAAATCACTTTTTCATTTCCTATAGTCCTTTTAAGCTCATTAACAGTGGAGTCAACAAAAGAATCAGGGGTCCATGATTGATCACAATTACATACTCCAACAACAAAGTTCTTTAATATAGTTTGACCTTCAAGGGAATGATATACCTCAGGATGAAACTGTATTCCAAAAGCAGATTTACCTAAAATTTCAAAACCTGCATTTTCAACATCTGAAGTACTACATATTTTCTGGAAATCATCTGGCAACTCTTTAATGGTATCTCCGTGAGACATCCATACTTGACTGTCTTTGGATATCCCATTCATTAAATCACAAGAATTATCAATATTATTAAGATTTGCCCTTCCATATTCTCTTGTTTTAGAAGCCATCACTAATCCACCATTAGAATGGACAAGATATTGAGCACCATAACAAACACCTAATAATGGAATTTTTCCAAGATAATTAGATAAATCAGGATTAGGAGAATTTGTGTCGTTTACACTAAATGGGCTTCCTGAAAGGATAACGCCTAAAATTTCATTCTCAATAGAAGGGATATTGTTAAAGGGATGAATTTCACAGTAAACATTCAATTCTCTTACTCTTCTAGCGATTAGTTGAGTATACTGTGAGCCAAAGTCAATAATTAAAATCATTTTTTGCATATGCAAAACTAAACAACCCAACAATAAATATAAGTTTTAGGAGAAAAAAAATCAATATATATTTGTTGGTAATATTTTTTGGCATTTTGGATACTAAATACCTAATAGTAATTGTAGGACCTACAGCAGTTGGAAAAACTAGTCTTTCGATTGAGATTGCAAAGTTTTTAAAGTGCGAAATTATTTCTGCTGATAGCAGACAATTTTATAAAGAAATTACTATCGGAACAGCAAAACCCTCTGAAAGTGAATTGGCTCAAGTCTCCCACCATTTCATTAATAACATAAGTATTTACGATAAATACTCTGCAGGTCAATTTGAAAAGGAAGCACTCATTTGTATCGACCAATTATTTAAAAAAAACAAATATGCTGTTGTTGTTGGTGGATCAGGAATGTACATAGATGCAATTTGTAAAGGAATTGATGATATACCTTCAGATTATCAAATAAGAAATAAACTAAATGAACAATACAAAGAAACTGGGATAGAACCCTTGCAAAAGGAACTAAAGCAGAAAGATCCCATTCATTTTAGCAATATGGACATACAAAATCCACAACGTTTAATTCGTGCTTTAGAAGTTTGTAGAGTTTCTGGAAAACCTTATTCAAGTTTTAGAACAATGAAATCAAAAAAAAGAGATTTCTCGGTAGTTAAAATTGGATTAAATATGGAAAAAGATATCCTCTACAAAAGGATAAACAATAGAGTTGATGGTATGATAAGTAGTGGTCTTTTAAAAGAAATTGATTCAATAAAGGAGCATAAAAATATAAATGCTTTAAATACAGTTGGTTATAAGGAATTATTCAAGTATAAAAATAAGTTGTGTTCTTTTGATCAAGCCATTAATGATATAAAAAAGAACACCAGAAGATTTGCCAAACGACAAATGACATGGTTCAAAAAAGATACTTCAATTACTTGGTTTAAGCCTAATGATTTTCAACTTGTTATGAATCACATATTGAAAAAAACAACTTAATCCAATAATTCCATTTCTTTACTTTTAAGAAGATCCAGTTGTTTATTCATTACCAAGAACCACAATGGAGGTATTAACGAAAGTAAAATCATACCAGGATAACCTGTCGGCATTTGGGGTGAGTTATCAAAACTTCTAAGAATTTGATATTTTCTGTTTGATTTATAATGATGATCACTATGCCTTGATAATTCAAAGAGTAAAATCCTTCCAATTGGATGATTACTGTTCCAGCTATGAACAGGCATTACTTTTTTATAGGTTTGACCATCGTGTTTTCTACGTAAACCATAGTGTTCAATATAATTAACGGTTTCTAAAAGAAGAATACCTAATGCTGCTACAGAAAGAAAAAGTAGTACTGCTTTTAAGGAGAAAATAAAATATATAATTAGCAATAGTAAAAGTTGAATTAGCTGAAAAATTAACATCTCATTATTTAAACTAAATATTGATTTGCTCATTTTTTGAAGTCTAAATTTTTCTAATTTCCAAGCTGACAGGTAACCATTTACAATAGATCTTATCCAAAAAAAATAGACTATTTCATTTCTTCTTGAGGATGCAGGATCTTCCATTGTTGCCACTTTAGAGTGATGTCCTCTGTTGTGCTCAATAAAAAAATGCATGTAAAAAGATGAAAGCAATAATACTTTAGACATAAACTGTTCATACTTTGTAGATCTATGCCCAAGCTCGTGTGCAACATTAATTCCTAAAACACCACATGAAATACCCATAGAAACTGTCATTCCAAATAACTCATAATTGGATATAGAAACATATGACACAGTGTATAGGTAGTAAAAAAGAAGCATCCATTGAATGGGAACTATCGAGTATATAATTACATCGAAAAATCTACTTTTTTTAAAAATAGATTCACTCATTTTAGATAAATTTTCAGAATTCCCATTGGTGAAAAGCTCTACAAAAGGGATAAATAAGAAAGCATAAACAGGAAGAAAGAAACTCCAATTTCCACCAATATAAAAGCCTATAAAAGCAATTAATATCACTGAGAAAACAGCTAAGTACTTATATTTTTTTGCTATTAATTTCATTATCTAAAAAAAGATTGTAGATCATTCCATCTGACAATCCTACTTTAGGGACAATCATTTGAGTAGCCTTAAAGGCTTTCATGACTTTTGCATAAATCTCACCAGAAGGAATAATTACATCAGCACGGTCTGGTTTTAATGCTAATTTAATTATTCTATCATCAAAAGAAAAAGCAGCTATGTATTTTACTACAGCTAAAAGTTCATCTATATGAATAGGTTCTTTGAATTTTTTACTGCTTAAATTATATAATTTGTTTATACTTCCTCCAGTTCCAATAGCAGTAAAGTTTTCATTTGAGATGTTTTGTTGTTCGATCCAAGAATAAATATTGGGCCAAACATTGTTATCAACATTGTTTTTTAGCATTCTAACGGATCCTATCTTAAAAGATTTTGCTGCGATTCTATTATTTTCTTTAATAATTGTAAGCTCTGTGCTGCCACCACCAACATCAATATATATGTAATTGGTAGATTTATTTAACTCAGCAAAATGAAAATTTGAAAAAATAAGATCTGCCTCTTCTTTTCCTGAAATCAAATCAATTTTAACACCGGTGTTTTCCAAAACTTTTTGAACTATATTCTCTCCATTTGTTGACTCTCTCATGGCACTTGTAGCACATGCCCTAAAAAAATCAACTTTATTTATTTTCATCAACAATTTAAATGCCTTAAAGGCATTTATAATATTGAGTGTGTTTTCTTTAGAAATTTCACCGCTTGTAAAAACATCATTTCCCAATCGAATAGGGACTCTTGTTAAGCCAATTTTTTTAAAGTAAAAAGTCTTTTCATTGCCATCAAAAACGGCTTCTTGAATAAGTAATCTAACGGCATTAGAGCCTATATCAATAGCAGCGTATATCAAATAAATTAAGTTTCTTAACAACATAAAAATATGAACTTTTGATTACAATTTAACTATGTAATAATTAAGTAAATTGGGATTAATCGTATTTGCTTTGAATAAATCTGATAATTTTGTACAAAAAACAGGTATGGAACTTTGGAATGAGTTTACTCCCAGTTCAATTGACGATTGGAAAAATAAGATACTTAAAGATCTGAAAATTGAATCTCTTGAGCGAATTAACTGGACAAATTCTATTGGTACTATTGATCCTATTATTGACCAATGTGCAGAAATCAACTCTGTAAATTCATCTTCTAATTTATCCATAAATGCTGATTTTAATTTGGAAAATAAATTTTCAAATAAAGTTTTATTGTATGCATTAAAATGTGGTGTTAATTCAATTTCTCTTAAGGGAATACCATCTAAAAAATCCCTGAATGGTGTAATGCATGAAATTATTTCTACTCATATTCAATTTTCGTCTGAGAATTTCTCTAAAGAACATGAATTTTGGAATAAATACATCAATCAATATAATGGAACAATTAACGGAAGTTTTAGATACGATCCCATCAATTACTTCGCCTTAAATGGTCATTGGTTAACTTCTAAGGAAGAACAATTGTCATCTTGGAATAAATTCTATCAATCAACTCAAACTAATTCATTGAAATCAATATATATTGACGGCAGTATATATGGAAATTCTTTAGCAAGTCCAGTTCAAGAGATAGCATTTACAATTGCTCATTTAAATGAATACTTAAATCTTATCAGCTCTAAAGAAAATTTACACAAAATAATTGTTAAGGTTGCTGTTGGTAATTCCTACTTTATTGAAATTGCAAAAATTAGAGCATTAAAAAAATTAATTAAAGCTGTTTCAAATCACCATAATATAGATGTTAATATTCAAATTGAGACAACCACTAATAAAG
>MDTA01170119.1_pt1 | contig 22978 bp, 16 predicted proteins | sample 811151 | NCBI WGS metagenome assembly MDTA01 (sample SAMN05326648, study PRJNA326480) | marine metagenome | isolation source: seawater | place: Indian Ocean: South | collected 2010
AGTCTACATGGAATCGAATCATCCCTCACCGATGTATCACGTAGATGGAGGAGTTGAACCAAATCCATACGGTAATCTTGCAGTATTATTAGAGGACGATAATTTGGAAGAAGTGATGTATAATGGTGGAGCGCAATGCGTAAAGGTTGCACACAGAAATCACGGTATGTGCCGCACAAATGTGTGGGTTGACGACCAACAGGGTCTTGAAATTGCAAAAAACATTGCAGCCTTTACCTCAGTTCCCCTTGGTGATGGACCAGGTATGGTACCAATCTTCGATGGCCGTTTACCAGATGGTAGTCGTGTAAATGGAACAATACCCCCAGTTTCGCCTGACGGACCTACTCTTACCATACGAAAGTTCAGGGAAGATCCCCTAACTATGATTGATTTGATTAAATTTGGAACCGTAAACCTCAGACTCGCTGCAATGATGTGGGTTTGGATTGAGGGTCTTGATAGTCGACCAGCAAATTTCGTTATAGCAGGTGGTACTGGCTCAGGTAAAACAACCACACTGAACTGCCTGGGTATGTATATTCCATGGCACAAGAGGCTGCTTACTGTAGAAGATACTGCAGAATTACAAGTGTACCACGACCACTGGCTACGGATGGAAACTCGACGTGAGAGGCCTGATGGAACCCCTGAGGTAGACATGAACGACTGCTTGAAGTCAAGTCTTCGCATGAGACCTGATAGAATAATTGTGGGAGAAGTTCGGTCCAGTGAGGCTGCAACCCTACTTACAGCAATGAACACAGGGCACGATGGCTCGTTTGGTTCTCTGCACGCAAACACAGCAATGGAGACCATTACAAGAATGATTAATCCCCCAATGAATGTACCACCAATAATGTTGACGGGCCTTGATTTGATTATAATTCAGGCCAGGCTTTATGTCGATGGTAAAACAGCTCGGAAAATTACCGAAGTCGCTGAAGTAGCAGGTATGGAGGGTGACAAGCCTAGGCTTAACGCCATATGGAAATACAATGCGGCCACAGACCAAATTGAAGAGACAGGAATTCCTTCGAAAATGAGAGAAACAATCTGTACAGCAGCGGGCATTACCCCTGCCCAGTTTGAACAGCATGTTAGACAAAGAGAGCAAATCTTAGGTGATTTGCTCAATAGAGATATTCGAGATATTGAAACCGTTACTAAAGTCATTCAAGGCTTCTATGCCTCTCGTTAGTCGTGAGACAATTTTAGTCTTGCAAGAAGGTCATCCACCCCATCAATTCTTTTACGAATTGAGTTTACTCTTTCTGCTGCGTCTGCAACAGATTCAGCGAGTTCAATCTCTTCATCCTTATCTTCCTCATCCGTTGTCCTGAATTGCTGGGCGAGTCTTTTCAGGTCAGTAATTATGGAATCAACTTCGGTGTCACTTACCTTAATTCCCGGGGCTAGACGAGGTATATCACTAGGGGAAATATGTCCCAATTCTGCACCAATAACTCCAGCCGCAGCGATGACTCTTGGTCTAATTTCTGCATTATTGACTGCATAGCCCTTCTTTTCTAAAAATCTGATAACCAGTGTTTGTTGAGTTTCACCATAAACACTACCAGACTTTTCGAGAATTGTTTCTACGAGTTGTTCAAACCCAGCAATGTTTCGCTCTAATCTATCTAATGTTCTTCTGTCATTAGTAGATAGATGTATAGATCCATGTTGTAATATTCTTATGACTCGTGTACGCCGAGCATTCTTTGGATTTGATGCTGCAATTTCTTGATCGAGTGAAACTTGCAAGTCAAACAAAGCATGCACTCTTCCAGAAATAGAGGGTAACCTCAAATCAAGTTTCAAGTCTCTTGCTTTATCTTCAAATGCCATTCTGGCCTTCACCATTTCACCATCATTTTCCGCGATTATCTCCGGCAATGACTCTCTCAAAATGCTCCTAGAGTCTTCGAATAGTCTCAATGCTTCTCTTTCCCTCCAAGAATTTGGCATTGAATGCATTGCATCTTTTTCCTCTTTGGCCATCGAATCTAAGTAAACTAATCTTGACTTTACGAAATTTACAGAATTTGGGTCATTCAATTCAAATCCGTAACTTTCTAGACTCGCTACAAAGGCATTAACATCATCACTATCCTCAACAGATCCTACTATCAAGAAATCCCTGCAAAGTGCATCTATCTCTGCTGTCCTACCCTCTATTTCCATGACATTAGCAGTTGTTTTTATTGTCGTAATCTCCTGCTCAGGTTCACTAAAATCTACCGCAGTCTCTACTTCGCTAGGTTCATCAATAATTTCGATAACAGGTTCAATAGTTTCTTCGATGATTGTAATTTCAGGCTTTTCAACAACATCAATCGGTTCAGGCACTGAGATAGCAGTTGGAACAATCTTTACATTTACCACGTCATCTTCAGAAGGATATGGAATTTGGATTAGTTTAGGGGCTCCTCTTGGTCTTCGTAAGCTCTTTTTGATTACGCCCCAAGCACCCATCTGCGATGTCAACACTCCGGCTACTCTCATCAAAAGTGCCTGCTTTGTTCCCGAACGGGGGAGGTCAAGTTTGGAACATAAATCATGTAATTGGTCCCTTGAGAGGTTGTCTAATTTTTCTGGAGTCAATTGCTTTGCGTCATGGTTTAGGTGCAGGAATAATCTCTGGCGCCTCTCTCTTATAGAACCCGATTTTTTAACTCCAAAGACAGCGAGTACTTCTCCTAAGTCATTGTTTAAAATTTGAGGAATCCCATCAGGAGAAAGGTCCCACTCATCAAGAACAAGTTCGGCTATTAACTTAGCACGTAGCACTTCGACAGAACCATTTTTGGAAATTCCGTGCTGAGCACAAATCTCTTTCAGGCGGTCTAGTCTTGCCTGATGGAGTTCAGAAAGCAAGGCTTGCTTGTCTTCCATTGGAATACCTCTGATATCCTCTCCGCTCCTCTCCATATTTGAGGTTACACCTCACAAAGGTATCTAAAAGCCGCATTATGACGGTTAATTTGTACCGTGAAGATGTCCATTTTTATGATGTGAAAAGCAACATCTTCAAACGGTTTCACAACTAAGAATACATGAGGCCGAAGCATGGGGCGTTATGAAAGGGCTGCTAAAACCTCATTGAAAGAGGCAACAGCATTAGCATCTGGAATAATTAATTCGGTAAGGCAGGACTTACGAAGAGAAGAGGTCCGTCTTGAAGAGGAAATGACAGATAGGGTAGAATCCATACAGAGTATTCTGAATGAAGTTGCTAGCATCCAAGACGCTATAATTGCAGGCTCTACTGAAATTAAGAAAGAGCTTGAAAAGGCTAGAAAAAGATTGGTCAAATCAGGTGATAGGGAACTTATGGTTACACAGATAATAGGATCTGCTACACGTTTGGGAGAATTAAGGGCATTACATCTTGATGCAGTACAAAGGATTCAAGGGGCTCTTGCTAGGCCACCCTCTGCTGTAGATATAATAGAAAGAATGACGAAAGATTTGCTTAAGTTATCAGGATCATGGGAGTCTTATGCGAGGGAAGTTGACGAATCTATCGCTGATGTTGTAGATGCAAACGCCCCTGTAGAAATGATTGAGCTCCATAGGGAACTTAACAACAACGGATACGATTTAATCTTAGCAGGAGACAACAGAGACCCGGAAAACATAGAAAATCAGCGGGCTAAGATTAGAGAGCTTTCTGGAGACGAATCTCTTTGAGTTAGTCATGATCAGATTCATCAAACATCGGGGAGTATATCCTGCCCTCGGAAATCCTCCCGCCTTCTACCAAATCATCGATGTAATCGTCCATTAGTTGTTTCATTCTTCCGCGCTTTTCCTCTTCGGGTTTTTCTCTGGCAATTTTCAATAGTTGTTGCCAATTGACTACTAAGTTTTGTATTCCAGAATGGCTTTCCTCCACAGGAAAAATCCTTTCTACGCTGGTAGTTACAGTCCCTTCAATATTGATAGTTTCAAGAATTACATCAATCCTTGAGTCTGAATCCTTGGGCCCTTGATGGCTGTCTGCACCCGAGAAGGTTTTCCATTCCTTCAAGGGTTTTTCAGAACCGAGTGATTTCCCTCTGTTCCCCACGTCTTGGAGAATAGATCTCACCTTTCTCTGCTCGATTATCAAGCCTATTTTGTTTCGCATTCTTTTTTCTATAGAGTCTAGGACTGTAACCTCTAATCTCAGAGCAAGTGCAGCACCAGCGTCTATGACTTTTGAAAATCTTGAGGCGGGAAAATCTTTTCTTGTAAGCAATATTGTATACCCCTCAAGTGGTTTAGGAATAAACCTTGACCTAACGTCATCTTGTCTTTGCATGCCAAGGGTGTGTCTACGAGGTTTAGATTCTAGAGAGGAGTGTAGTGTTCTAGTGGTTGTAAAACCATCAATTTGCCCTTTCTCCCTCAAGATCTCTAGCCATTTTACCCTTTCAAAAATGTCGTTTGGAGCATCTGGATATTGGTCAACTAATTTGACCTGTATGTCATTACGACTGCGTAGCATTTGACGCCTTATAATTTCACAATCAGCGACGATTATTCCATTCTTAGGAATATATTCGGGTTTATCATTCCCAACCAGAACTCTATTAGGTTCTCTTCTAGGTAAAACAAGCGCAGGCGATAATTCACGAATTCTGTTGTTATACCACCACTCCCCTGAAACAGGTACAATGTCGCCATGCCCATCTAACAGCAATTCTACTGCAGTCTCAGTGTGAGGAACGTGTTTCACAATTAACTCAAGATTATCGGGTGAACTCTTGATGAATTTTTGCGAATGAGTGTTGACTCCATCCCCAATTTCAGGGCTAAGGAGTAACTCAAAACGATTTTCTTTACCCATGCAGATACCTCGGCTGGCATTGCCAGCACCCTATGGGCGTCAGCCACTCGTTAAGAAGGCGACCCTTGTGGGTAGGACTATGGAGGACAATGAAGCGCTGGATAAGATAGAATCAATTCGGGATTTGATTAATGCCAATCTTGAAGCCATTATTCTCGAGCAGTCCTCTACATTTGGGGAGGTTGCTGAAGTTTCTGGGCAGGTTGTCCTGGCGGGTGGAAAGCGAATACGTCCTACAATGGTTATTCTTGCATACGAATTAGCCGGCGGCCAAGATATTGATGAAATAATCCCGTTCGCAATGTCCAATGAATTTATTCATACCGCTAGTTTGGTTCATGATGATATCAATGACGAATCCTCGACAAGGAGAGGCCATGAAACAATCCATTCAAAACACGGACAAGCAAAGGCAATTATTGCTGGAGATTGGCTATTCTCTCAAGGCTTTGGATTAGGAGGTCAATATGAAAAGGAAGTTGTAGATGTCATGGCGCACTATTGCTCAAAACTAGCAAGCGCCGAATTTACACAAATCGATCACATTCTCGATTTAGCAACCTCGCCAGAGGATTACCTCGAAATTGTTAGTGGGAAAACAGCCGGCCCCTTCGCAGCAGGTTGCAAAGGAGCAGGCTTAATCGCAAAAGCAGGTATGGAGAGTTGCGAGAAACTATTCCAATTTGGAATGCAGATAGGAATTGCATTCCAACTTGTTGACGATTTATTGGATATCCAAGGCGATGAAAGAATGGGTAAACCGAGAGGTTCTGATATTTACGAGGGAAAAATGACCCTTCCTATTATCCATGCTCTCACGATATTACACGGAGACCAGCGCACAAGATTTGCAGAAATTCTCCACAATTTCGAAGATTCGCTTTTTGACGAATTAATTGCTCTTCTAAAATTTGGAGATAGTTTGAACTACACTGAGATACTTATTCAAAACCACCTTGAAAGGGCTATTGAAAATCTTGATTTCTTTCCAGATTGTGATGCAAAGCAATTGCTTAAACATCTTGTGAACATCGTGAGAAATCGTCACAAGTGAGGTTATGGTATGTCTCAATCTTTCGACAGGGATGTAATCGTTATTGGTGGCGGGCCTGCTGGTAGTACAGTAGCTAGATACGCTGCTGAAGGTGGAATCGACGTTCTTGTAATCGATCGAAGAGACCCGATTGGATCACCTCTACAATGCGGAGAATTAGTCCCTAGTAACGAAGAGATGCGCAGACTTTGTCCAGACGTACCAGATATGGACGATTTATTCCAAACCCCTGACGAAGCCATCTCGAGACATTCCAAAAAGATGCATTTAGTGCCTCCATCGGGCAAACCCCTAAAATTTGATTTCGATGGATATGTTCTAAACCGTGTTGCCCATGATGAATACTTGGTTGACTTGGCAAAAGAAGCCGGAGCTGATTTTTTAGTCGACTCAAGGGTAGAAAGAGTTGAAGAAAACTCAGTCATTTTGAGGAACGGCGATATTCACACTGCCAAAGTAATTGTCGACGCAGGTGGCCATAATGGAGTAATCAGAAGAGAATACTGGAACGAAAAATCAACAAAAATTCCTGTTAAATTCGTGCTAATGGAAGGCGATTTTGGTGAAGCGGTGGAACTGCATTTCGGCTCGATGGCACCAGGCGGCTATGCTTGGATGTTCCCAAAATCTAGCGGTGCAAATATCGGATTGGGTATTCAGAAGTCATTCGCAAAAGGACGTAGTCTCAACGATTACACAGACAAGTTCGTGTCTAAATATAACGGAGAGATTACATTCAATGGAGCAGGTTCCCTACCTATGTCTGGCACATTGAAGAAATTCGTAAAAGGAAATTATGTATTGGTAGGAGATGCAGCTGGTATGGTCTTGCCATCAAACGGAGCAGGAATTACAATTGCAATGATTGGAGGGCGAATCGCTGGACAAGTAATTGCAGAGCACATAAAGTCCGGACTTCCTCTAGAGGAATATGAGAAAATTTGGAAGAAGCAGATGGGTAAGGTTATGGCTAATTCGAAGCGTTCCTTCAAGATTGGAAGCCTAATTTTTAGACTTCCAGATTGGATTTTGAATATGATGTTCAATCCTCTAACAAAGGGCATTATATGGAGAGCAGTAACCTGTAGGAAGATGTTTTGGGTAATCTAGATTGCTGGAATAATCAATAAAATACCTGTAATCACAGCAAAATAAGCGGTTGATTCAAGTGATTTGGATGTTAGGGGATATCATGGACAGAGATGACGAGGCGGTCAGCCCAGTTATTGCAACTGTCCTATTGCTAGCGATAACTGTGTTACTTACTAGCATGGTTTTCATTATGATGTCAACCACTTTAGATAATGTAGAGAAGGCAGATCCAAAGGCTTCAATATCGGTAAGGGCTCTTTCAAACGGATATCATGTCGTATCCATTACAAGCATAGACCAATCCCTAGACCCCTCAAAAGTAGAATGGTCAATCGTCAATCAAACCGGACAAAGTCTGAAGGAGCATTATGGTTTTGTCGATGATTCAGAGGTGTATGGGACAGTAGGATCAAACATATCATTCCACGATAGGGATGCTGGTTGGTCGGTTACAAAAGGAGACTACTTTGTCATTAATTGCGAATTAATTCAGTGTAATAACGGTGACCACATTTTCCAATTGGTTGACAAAGGAAGCAATACAATTTTAGCAACGATCAAATTACCTGTTTCAAATTAACCGCCAATAAATGACATCTCGATTTTTCGGTCAACAATTTCTCCACGGTTTTGGGAATAGGCATCGTCCCTCTTGCCCCAAATATCCCTTACCGCACATGCGATTTGTTCTTTAGTAGCATCCATCCTGAGTAATGATTTCAAATCATTACCCCTATTTGCAAATAGACATGTGTATAGGGATCCATCGGCACTGATTCTTGCTCGATTACAATCTCCACAAAATGGTTTAGAAACACTTTCAATAAATCCTATTTCTTGACCACCTCGCTGATATCTATTAGCCACTTCTCCAACATGATTTTCTTTTAGAGGCATGAGGTCATCCAACATAGATCGCATCATTTCACCCGTGATTACCTCTCCTGTATTCCAGGAATTTGTTTCACCGACATCCATAAATTCGATGTACCTAACAACGACATCAGTCCCCAAAAACCTCTCAGCAATCTTCTGGACTGAGTGTTCATTGTATCCTGCTCTAATTACAGTGTTAACTTTCACTTTCAATCCCGCCATTCTTGCAGCCTCAATTCCACGCAATACAGTCTCTGGCTTTTCACTTGTATCTCCCATCGCTTGAAACGTCTCAATATCCAAGGCATCTAATGAAACAGTCACCCTTTTCAAACCCGAAGCAGCTAACCTTTCAGCAAATTTCTCCAGTAGTATTCCGTTTGTAGTCATAGCCAAATCCAGGTCTTTTGGTAACATTTCTATAAATGAGCACACGTCTCGCCTGAGTAGAGGCTCACCACCGGTCAATCTTATTTTTTCTAATCCTAGCGGCACGAGAGATTCTACAACCATGGCAAGTTCTTCATAAGAAAGAATTTCATTGCGACTCAAAAATTCATGATTGTCAAAGTGCTCTCTCGGCATGCAATATCTGCAACGCATGTTGCACCTATCGGTTAGAGATATCCTAAGGTCACGGAGAGGTCTACCGAGAGTGTCCGTTACCATTGTGTGACGTAAAGGCATGACGCACTTCAATATGTGCATTGGATGACTTCTTGAGCAAAGGCTTTCTGGCAGGTGCATGGAAGAGGATGCAACATATACCTCTTCGAATAGCGAAGGTAGGTTTGATGTGTTAAAGATTGAACCCAGTAAATTGACAGGGACTTTGAAATTACCACCATCAAAGAGCCACAGTATGCGCTGGTTGACGCTGGCTTGCATGGATCGAGAACCGACAAAGATTGAGATGTGGGAGGTAGGGGAGGACGTTCAGGCTCTAATCGATAGTCTTGTTCAATTGGGTATAAGCTGGGAGGATGGTGAGATGATTGGAGGTCCGTTGCGGAAAACAAACTCCGTAATCGATTGTAAAAATAGTGGAACCGCCCTTAGATTTTTGATAGCTCAAGTGGCCTCCTGTGATTTCTTAACGACCCTTGATGGAGATGCTAGTCTTCGAGCAAGGAGTTCCTTACCATTACTGAGAAACCTCAATGTGAAGACTATTTATCATAATGAAAATAGCGAGTATCCTCTTAGTTTAGAGGGCCCTTTTGAGGAAGAATTCGTAGAAATAGATGTTTCACAAACATCGCAATTCCACTCTGCATTAATGCTGATGGCTCCAAGAACAAAAGGGTTCAACATCACAACAAAGGGAGATGCTGTATCAAGGAATCATTCATCATTAACCTGGGAACTCTGCAAGTTAACAGGTGCACGATCTCCCGGTAAACCTTGGAAAGTATCCTGCCCAGATATCGTAATCCCACCAGATGCTTCTATGATGGCTTTTGCGAAACTAGCGGGCCTTTCTGTTGAGAATCCGCCACAAGAAAAAGATTCTATAGGACACGATTTAGATTATCATGAACTAAGAGATTCAAATGATCTAATTACACCGATGGCAGCTTGGTTAGCCCTTGGCGAGGGAGGGAAAATTACAGGTGCAGGCCATGCTGCATATAAGGAGTCGAACAGGTTAACAAAAACAGTACAAATGCTCTCAGAATTCTCCATTATCTCGCATTTGGATAATGATGTAATCACAGTTCCTGGTAATCAAATACCAATTCGGCCAACCGGTGTTGTGAAAACATTCGGAGACCACCGAATTCAAATGACTGCGGTCTTACTTGCTTCGATTTGCGGTGGTTTAGTTGAAGGTTCAAATTTACACAGAGTTGCATGGCCCTCTTTTCTTAGTCAATTGGTTGATTGTGGGTTGAGTGTAAAAACTCAGCCATGACGGCCGAAGTGATGGTCTAAAGCATTGAGTGGTATTCTCATTGCAGTTGGCCTTCCATGAACGCAAGCCCAAGGGTTTGGTATTCGTCTCATATCATCGAGCAATCTTCTCATTTGTGACAAATTTAATTTTTCATTCGCTTTGACCGCACCCCTGCAAGCATTGAGAAATGCAATGTGGTCTTTTCGCTGTTCAACAGTTTCGATGGGCGCACCATCCTCACTCATGTCCAGAAGAATGTCATGTAGGAATGGTTCTAGTTCACTAGCAGACAACAGTGCAGGGGCACTCGTTATCAAATACCCAACAACGTTCTTCTCAATTTTGAAACCTATGTTTTCTAAATCTTCTAATCTTGCCTCTAATCTAGCAATCTGTCTAGCATCTAAATTTAGGGGTACTGGTGTTATCCTAGCTTGTGCCTCCCATAAGCTCTCATCATGCCTTAACCTCTCATACCTAACTCGCTCGTGAAGAGCGTGTTGGTCGATCAGAAGTAGCTCTTCACCAGCCTGCACTAAAATGTATGAATCTGCAAATTGTGCGAGAGGCTCCATCGCAGGTAAATCGTTGATAACGGGACCTAATGGTTCTGTGTTGTCAATATCCTCTGTATCACAACCAGCGTGTCGGTGCAAATCTCTTTCTCCTAAAGATAAAGCAGGCGCTATTGCTTCAACACCTGTGATTGTTTGCTGTGATGACTCTGGTCTAGATACTGGTCTTGCCTTCTGTGATTTTTTCACTTCGTTCGGCTTCTCCCCAGTCAAGGAAATTTGCGCACTTTGTGCCCATGCAGGTTTTTTCATGTCCCTCTTTTCCACAGAATTTGGTGCGAGTGAAGTAATACCAGTTATCCCCCCACTTGACTCTGGTTCCGTCGGGGTTGATTCTAGTGTGTATGCGATTGAGCGTTCCAATCTTTCAAGTACTCTCCAAGAATTTCTCAGCCTGACCTCCCTTTTTGTGGGATGAACGTTAACATCCACCTCTGAAGGAGGTAAATCGAGCTTTAGGACTGCAACAGGATGCCTTCCTTGCATTAATCTTGTTCGATAACCTCTCCGTATAGACTGGAGAAATGGTTGAGCTGCAACAGGCCTTCCATTTATGAGGACATGAATGTCATCACCTTTGCCTCTGGTTATATCTGGTGTCGAAATCCAACCAGACCAAAGTTCGTCACCAGGTGCATCAGCATCGCTTGGAGGTTGTGAAATCGGAATCATTTTTGCTGCTTGCCTTCCTAGAACATCGTATAACCTATCTTCGATTGCGTCTACTGCTGGGACTTCCAAAATGATTTTTTCATCATTTGACAATCTGAATCCGACATCTGGATGACTTATTGCATGGGACACGACGACATCAACAACTTTGCTGGTTTCTGTTGCTGGACGTCTTTGGAATGCTAATCTCGCAGGCTGGTTGGAAAAAATATGTGAAACCTGTATAATTGTCCCTTCTGCCAAACCTGCGGGTTCAATTTTTCCTTTTTTCCCGTTATCCATTGTGATCGTTCGTCCTTCTGATTGACGCGGTCTGCTAGATATTGTTAGTTTACTAACCATGCCTATACTAGCGAGCGCTTCTCCACGAAATCCGAGCGTCCCAATTTCTGCGAGGTCTTTTTCCGAAGATAATTTACTTGTTGCATGCCGGTCTAATGCTATTGCTAAATCATCCTCATGGATGCCAGAACCATTATCTGTAATTCGAATTATATCGAATCCTCCTCGTTCAATTTCTATTGAGATATAGGTTGAACCAGCGTCAATAGAATTTTCCAATAATTCTTTGACTACTTGCGCAGGTCTTTCGACAACCTCGCCAGCAGCAATGTGTCCAATAGTTCTCTCATCCAATTGTCTAATTCGAGAGGGAGCAGTCATTTGTCATCACCTAAAATTCTCAGCAAAGCGTATAGTGTATCATGTGCCTCCCTAGGAGTCATTTCATCCGGTTCAATTTTTGATAATGCATCCCTTAAAGCCTTACCAACAGCGTCTATCTCAATTCTTACCTGAGGTTGCCCAATAAAACCAAGCAATGAGGATTGACCTGCATTTCTTGCAGTAGGTGCCCCTCTTTCACCAGCTTTGGCACCTTTTGCTTGCTTTTCTAAAAAGCCTAGCAAATCACTCGAACGTTCAACTACATGCCTTGGAAGTCCTGCTAGAGCAGCAACCTGCACACCATAAGAGTCGTCACACGGCCCGTCTGCAACCGTGTGTAGGAATTTCAATTCCCCATCAGATTCCGCCACTTGTACATGCACATTTACCAATCCCTTAGCCTCACCTTCAAGTCCTATTAGTTGGTGATAATGCGTTGCAAATAGCGTTCTAGAGTTTAACCTATTACAAATATCCTCAGTTACGGACCAAGCGATGGATAACCCGTCAAATGTGGAGGTACCCCTTCCAATTTCGTCAAGTAATAATAATGATTTTTCTGTTGCTCTTTTCAATATATGAGCAACCTCCATCATTTCCATCATGAAAGTAGAGCGCCCCCTCCTAATATCGTCCGATGCACCGACTCTGGTGAATATTCTGTCAACCAACCCTACTTCGGCACTCTCTGCTGGAACAAAAGATCCTGCCTGAGCAAGTACAGAAAGTAATGCTGCACATCGTAAATGAGTAGATTTACCACCCATGTTTGGGCCCGTTATCAGTAGAAATCTGCGTTTTTTGTCCAATCGGATATTGTTGGGTACAAATCCTGTTTGAAGTTCAAGTACGGGGTGTCTCAAACCCTTTGCAATTAATTTGTTACTATCTGAGATAACAGGTCTTGTCCAGGAACGGTTTCTCGCAACCTCTGCAAAGCATTGCAAAACGTCAATTTGGGCAACCTGTGAACTAATCTTCCCGAGAATTATTGCGTTTTTTCTACACCTGTCCCTAAGATCTCTGAACATATTATATTCCATTGAATTTGCTTTCGTCGCTGCTGTGACCAATTTCTCCTCCCACTCTACTAATTCTTCGGTTACATATCGATTACCATTCGTCATTTGTTGGCGTCTATTCCAATCTTCTGGGACCTTGGACAGATGTGTCTTTGTGACTTCGATATACCAGCCTATTTGTCTATTATGTCTAACCTTGAGAGACGGTATTTCCAATCTCGACCTTTCTCTTAGTTCCAAGTCTTTGAACCATTTATGGCCAATTGCTGCTGCTTTTCTTAGTTCATCTAAGGTTTCATCAACGCCTTCTCTGATCAAACCTCCATCTCGAAGTGAAAGAGGTTGCTCATCATTTAGGTTCGCCTGAATATCAATTTTCATGACTTCAAGAATGTCTAACTCCTCTGCTAATTTATTAAGTAAGTAGTCGTCTACTTCTGTGCAGATTGCTTTAAGTCGTGGCATTCTTTCAAGGGCAAGCCCAATCGCAACCAAATCTCGCCCACCAGAGCGATTGTATGATAATTGTGTTGCTAATCTTTCCATATCTCTCAGACCTCGAAGACTATGTCTCAGTTCATCTAAGCGCTTTGAGGATCTAGCAATTGTTGCAACAGAGTCATGTCTTTGTTCAATAATCTCTCTACTAGCAAGCGGTCTCAACAACCAATCCTTGAGTGTCCTCCTTCCCATTGATGTTCGGCAGTTATCTATTGCTCCGATCAGTGATCCTTCCTTCTCACCAGACAATGTTTGTGTCAACTCGAGATTTCTGAGTGTTGTTTGGTCGAGGATCATGTTTCCCTCGGGGCGAATGACTTCGATCTCCCTAAAATCGATAGAATCGACTATGTGCATGGCAGCTAGATAATCTGCAGCCAACCCTGCAGCGTCCATCGCTAGTGGTGAATCATCCAAATCTATATGACCTAAATCTGCAACATCAAGTATATTTTTCAGGGAATCCCGTCCTTTGCGGCGTGATGATGTGTGTTGCGATAGAGTAACACCATCCAATTGTGAAATTACTGACCTAACCTCTTCTTTTTCAGCATCTCTTGGGGTGAAAACCAATTCTTTGGGGTTACTACGTAATAGGTCGTCCAACAATCTAGACCACCTTTCATCACCGTGGTGTTCCATCGTCCAAACATGTCCAGTAGAAGCATCGAGAATGGCAATTCCAATCCCTTCTCCTTTGGTTGAGATTGCTGCTAAACCTGCCACTTCATCAGTTCCAATTAGACTCTCCTCGTAAAGAGAACCCGGTGTGTAAACACGAGTAACAACCCTCTCGAGTAATTTCGCACCTTCTCTGAGGTTGTCTTCTTGCTCGGCGACACATACCTTGTGGCCAGATTTCAACATTTGTCGAAGGTTATCTTCCAGTGCATGCCAAGGAAATCCAGCCATTGGAATTGGTTCATCCGCTTTCTTGTCTCGACTGGTTAATGCGAGCCCTAAAACCTCTGATGCGACCACTGCATCTTCATGAAATTGCTCGTAGAAGTCCCCCATACGGAAAAATAGAACGCAATCAGGATATTCTTGTTTGATATCCATATATTGATCCATCATTCCTCTTTTCGCCATCGGGACCCATCCATTGCTTGCGCTAGGATTACCCGACTTCGCAGGGGGTTCGTAAATGATGCCCTTGTCGAACAGCAAATGACGTAAAATCTACAGAACTAGATTAGAATACTTCGCCTCTACGTATGGCGTCTATTACGTTCCATCCCATTATAGACAAAATCATTACACTAATAAGAATAAATCCAAGGTCTAAGATTCCCCTAAGGCTTGTAAAAGATGTTCGCGCATTACTATCTATAGAGAATGACGAGGTGTCATCAGAATAATCAGAACCGTGAACAGAAATCATTCCATTGTCATCACAGGTTGCATAATTTGGTAAAATTTTGAGCGGTTCTGGTAGTTTTTCAATCGAAACCTTGTCATCGTAAATTACCGCAACTGTAGTAGAACCCATTCCTCCGAACAGCCATACGTTACCATTCTGATCATTAGTTGCAGCATGGCTTGATAACCCGAGGGAATTTATTTCGCCATCTGAAATAAAGACAGTGTCGGATGTTCCAGTAGCAACATATCCGTTCCCTGTAGGATATATCCCGTGAATTGTACCTTCGTCACCCATGTGAATAATCTCAATTGATGGTGATCCTGTCCCATCCCAAGAAGAATGTAGCACTAACTCATATCTTGGTGGTGATGTTGGATTAGAACCAAGCCAGTTTGGTGGCGCTTGCCAAGAACCTCCTACTAGCCATCCATCCGATGTAGGATGGAGTGTATCCAGATGCATTGCACCTTCAAAATCTGATATAGGCTCCGCAATTGCAGATTCAGTTATTGATACAGCAGCAATAGAATCACTTGTTCCTGTCTGAACAATCATTAGAAATTGGTTATCTTCATCAGCGGAAATGTGTGTAGCAGTTAGGTTTGTTCCAAAGTCAAACTCACACCAAGTGGTTTCACACCCTTCATTACCGTCTTCGATAAATCCAAGAGTACCCTCATTACCTAAACATGCATATATCCTTCCTTCATGTTCTTCCAGGCAAGTGGCGTAAGTTGCCGGGAATTCATTTCCATTGTGCGATATAATCTTTGTATCTTCACTCTGATAAAGAACAGAGTCGCCTGCAGAATCAATAACAGTCCCCTCTACGTCAAGCGAGCTTCCCTGACGTACACCTGACAAATCACTTGACCAATCGATTAATACAGCCCCAATTATGACTATAATTGAGAATGCTGCAAATGATAACCATTGATGCTCGGATTCCTCTTCGAGCAGTCTACGCCAGCCAGACATTGGATGGCCTAGGGATTGGTCATCAATGACCTTTACTCTTTTTATCGCTAGCAAATCCTCATCGGCATGGTCATAAAGGGAAGGTCGGTCGCAAAGGCGCACGGAGGTATCAAGCATGGCACGTAAGCCCGCAAAGATGTACCGCAGACTCAAAGGTCCTGCATATACTCGACGTAAGTACATTGGTGGTGTACCAAATAACAGAATTATGCAGTTTCACGTTGGTAATAGGCGTGCGGCAGAGACTGGACAGTTTTTGATGGAACTAAATCTGATTGCCGACGAATCCTGTCAGATTAGGCATACAGCACTTGAAGCTGCTCGTGTGATTTCCAACTCAACAATAAGAAAGGTAGCTGGTGCTCAAAACTATGCTCTAAGAATCCATACATATCCTCATCACGTATTGCGTGAAAACAAACAGGCAACAGGTGCAGGAGCAGACCGTGTATCTCAGGGTATGCGATGTGCTTTTGGAAAAAATGTCGGAACGGCAGCAAGGGTGAAGAGAGGTCAAAGAATAATATCTTTACAATTCACTCCCGAACATTACCTTGTCGCTAAAGACGCCTTGAGAAAGGCTAGCATGAAGTTTCCAACACCATGCACAACCAGACTAATCCGTGGTCACGAGCACGTCAAAGGACTAGTTTGATTCAAATCTGCCTATGGCTGACTGTGTTGGCATAGCCAATTCATCATTGTTGACCAATATCACCGGGCGTTTCATGAATAGTATACCTACACGAAGATACAGAGGCCGATATCATGCGCATTGCAGTTCTGATTGAAGAGAAATGCAAGCCAAAGAGTGATGCCTATGATTATCTAAAAAAGTGGGCAGGCTCCTGTGGAGCGGAATGTATTCAGATGAATGGTGATAAATTCAAAATTCTTGAGACAGCGTGTCCTCCTTGTTTCGTTAGAGCGAAGCATTGTCCTGACGGGGCGGTAGTGGTAGTGAATCTTCCCGCTGAACTAAAGACGGATATGATTCATAGGTATTCCTTGAATGGTTTTAGGCTCTTCAGACTCCCAACACCATCTAAGGAGTCAGTGGTTGGAATATTAGGTCCAAACGGAATGGGTAAATCTACTGCGTTTAATATTCTCAATGGCTCAATAATTCCAAATCTTGGCGATTTTGAAGCCGATGAACTATGGTGGGATGATGTAATACAAAGCCTTCCTCGAGGAGAACTTAGAGATTTTTTGGTTGATGTCAGTGAATCTAATGTTTCTGTAGCACTAAAGCCTCAGTACGTCGATCATATCCCTAAAGCCGTAAAAGGAATGGTAGGTCAGTTACTCTCTTCAGTAGATGAGAGAGGAATCTACGAAGAGATGGTTTCAAAACTCGGAATCGACCATTTACTCGAAAGGAATCTAGACCAGTTATCTGGTGGAGAACTCCAAAGAGTAGCAATCTGTGCTACCTTGTTGAAGAAAGCTGATGTATACTTCTTTGATGAACCATCATCATATTTGGACATCCACGAAAGAATGAGAATTGTAAACATAATTCAAGAATTATCACAAACGGCTAGAGTTATTGTCATCGAACACGATCTAGCAGTTTTAGACGTCCTTGCAGATCTTGTGCATATAGTATATGGCAAAAAGGGTGCATTCGGAATTTTTACGCCTGCGCGTTCAACCAGACAGGCCATAAATGCATATTTAGACGGGTTCCTTGCTGAGCAGAATGTTAGAATTAGAGATAAACCAATAAAGTTTCAAACTCATAATGACAGGTCAAATGAATTAGGAAACCCGGTAGTTGAATGGGGTGGCCTAGAAAAGAAACTCGGAAATTTCAATCTAAAAACCGGTGACGGAAAGGTTCACAAGTCAGAGGTTGTCGGTGTTGTCGGACCAAACGGTACAGGTAAATCTACGATGATAAAAATACTAGCAGGCGAGCATGAGTACGATGGTGGCTGGGTTACAGCAGATGCATCAATTTCATACAAGCCACAACATATCGATACCGACATGGATTGCGATGTACAAACCTGGCTCAATGCTGAGGTTGGACCAAAATGGCGAAGCGGAGAGTACAGTGTAAATGTCATCAAGGCATTGGGTGTTGACGAGATGCTCAAAAAGCAGGTTTGTAATTTATCAGGCGGAGAGGCTCAAGCGGTGGCAATATCAATTTGCTTAGGTAGAGAGGCCGACTTATACCTCTTGGATGAACCCAGCGCACATTTAGATGCTAATGCTAGGATGCAAGCTGCTAAAGCAATAAGAAGAACGATGGAGGCAAATGAAAAAGCAGCATTTGTAATAGACCACGACGTGTATTTCATCGATATCGTCTCAGATTCACTATTGGTCTTCGAGGGTTCAGGAGGAAAACACGGTATGGCAGAAGGTCCTTTCAGATTAAGAGAAGGAATGAATCGTTTCCTAGGGGGAGTCGATGTTACATTTAGACGTGACCACGATTCAAAGCGTCCAAGAATCAACAAGATCTCAAGCAGGAAAGACCGGGAACAACGCGCTAAAGGTGATTTTTACTCATTTGATTCATGAGAGGTTTGTAAATGCCCGCACAATTACCTCCTGAAGCCCTATCGATAGGACGGGCAAGGAGTAGACTTTCTGCGTCTTCTCTAACTACTTTCCAAAGATGTCCCAAGCAGTGGTTTCTGAATTACAGAATCGGCTTGAAAGGTCCACTAAACCCTCACCAAGTTATGGGTATAGTTGTTGAAGATGCATTATGTTCAATTTTAATGCACAGGCCCCCCGTTGTTGATTCTATAGAGGAACTTAGAAAATGGTCAGACACACTTGTTGAAAAATATGCATCCAATGCTCTAGATACAGGTAAATCGAGATTTGAAGATGCTATGTGGTCCGTTGGTGACTTCGATGAACACTTCAACGTTGAATACGTCTCATCAATGCTCAAAAATGGTGTAACTTTGCAATTGGAGGAGGTCGAAAAGTGTTACAAAGCAGGAGGTGGTCTTTACGAATTCGATATACCAGCTCCGTGTTGGGAAACACCTCCTCATTTCACTCAACCAGAAAAAGCGAACAGCATGGTTGTATGGAATAACTCACCTCACATTTTCAGTGATGATATTACTTGGCAGGATGCTTGGGAAATCGCTAGGCCATGGGTAAAAGATCCTCGAAATCCTGAACCTCAAAGGATGTATCACCTTGATAAGTGGGCAGCAGGAGAGTGTGATTTAGTACACAGGTGGGATGGAAAAACCAGAATTATTGATATCAAGATGGGAGACGGAGGTGGAAAATTTGCCTCATCTTTGCCGGGACAATTGAATTTCTACGCTTGGCTTTGGAACGAGACTCACGATGAAGAGTGCGATGGAATTGAAGGGTGGTACCTTACAAATGGATTAAGGAAGGTAGTTGAACTAAATCCACTTTCTACTAGTGATTATAGAAAAATATACAAAAAAATGAAATCATGGTCAGTTGATAATAAATTTCCTCTCGAGACGAAATGCGATGGAAATTCGGGTGGTTGCTATTGGTGCTCAATGTCTGAAATTCAATATGACCCACCTACCATCAAGATGCCTTGTGAGCCTTTATCTTCAATACCCTCAAGAGTAAATGTCAAGGGTAGGTTACAGGGTGCTTGGGGTCCTCTTCCCAATCACTATGGTGAACCTGTGTTAGGAGCGATGATTAAATCTGGTGACAAGATGGTAACCATCGAGGAAAGCCAACCCAATGCATACCCCTCAATGCATGATGCTCCTCAAGATGATGTAGTAATTACCGGTGCATTACCTGGTGTGTGGAGGGGCCAATCAAGACTATATCTTGATGAATTATCTTCGATCGAAACTGATTCAAACTTGGAACTAACCAGAATGGGTATGTTACGTACAAAAGCAAATGTTCACGGCGTTGTTTTATCGTGTTCTAAGCGCGATGGAAAAAGGTCAGATGGTCGCCCGTGGTCGATGTTATCATTCCATATTTGGGATGGTGAGAGAGTTGCAGAGGTAGTCGCATTCGGGTCAGCAATAAATGCTACTATGTTATCACTCAGACCAGGATATGAAGTGGTAATCACATCTGCAGAGTTAGGTTGGAGAGAAGGATTGGTACAGTTACGTATTGATTCCCGGTCTACCAGAATGGAAATTAAATCGAAGGTTTGAATAAACTCCAACCTAGGTTCTAGTTCATGCCGGTTCGAAGTGCTAACCCCGAAACGGATGATGTGGGGCGCTTCAACAGATTATCTGCCTCCCAAGCTAATACCTGGGATGATTGCCCTAGGTTGTGGTATTATCAAAACAAAATGCGGTTAAAGTTTCCACAAACGCCTCCTTTGTTTTTAGGTAGGGCTGTTGAAGAGTGCGTTTGTAGAGTCTTGTTAGAATCACCGGGTTTGGTATTTCCAAATGCTCCATTGGATGTCATGTCAAATGGAGCAGACAAATTATTACCATTGTTCGACGATGAGGTGCCTTCTGATTTTAGAGAATGGTGTCGGGCAAGAGTCGATGTTCACTGGCCAAAAATAAGAGATGAAATGCACTTAGAGTGGAAGAAAAATCCTAGAAAAGCTGGAAATTGGAACGAGTATTCAATGCAAACATACAGGGATATGTGCGTTACAGCCCTTGAAATGCACATGATTGAGGTCAATCAGTGCCGTAATACCATTTCTAAGGAGGAATTGGAATGCTGGCGAAATGGTATGAGGCATGAAATTCCAGCTCCGGATGGAAGGGAAAACTCTGGCCCCCACCCTTTGCGAGGTAAAGGTTCGTGCAGCCTTGTCGAAGCATGGGAAATTGCTAGGCCTTGGTTTGTAGATCCAGATGCCCCAAAATTTTCGCTAAACGCTGTCCATCCTGATCACTGGTTTCAAGGAGAGTATGACATTGTTTACCGTCATGGTGGTAAGGTTAGGATTATGGATCTTAAAGCAAGCAGAGGTGGAGGTGATAGAAGTGGGAATTATGTTGAACAATTACGGATTTATGCTATGCTTTGGTCGATTACTCATGATGGAAGAATCCCAGATAATCTTGAAGTTTGGTATCTTGGAGTTGGTGTGAGGAAGGAAGTGAGTGTTCCGAGTCAAGAGGAAATTACAAATTTAGAAAGAAAACTGAAGGATTTATGGCACGAGATAAAAGAAAATAATGTAGATATTAGTGATTGTCCCCCAATACCTAGAGCGCTTAGAGGCTATGCTGAAGGCGGATTGGAAATAGAAAACCCCGAAGAAGTTCGTTGCACAAATTGTGATTGGGAAGCCTTGTGTCCAAGCGGAAGTGGAGATGATGACCTGCCAAAGGGAGGAACGCATCAGCCACCGGGTGATTTGAAAGAATACGATCTAACAGCATTTGAAGATTTAGTCCCGAGAGTCAACATATTTGCGGAAGTGTTCAGCGTGACTAATGTCCCTACAAAGCCGCCAAATATAACAATAGAAAAGGATGGAGGATTTGCTTTCGTGCGAATAATTGCAGAAGAAAGTGAAGGAATACTTACTTATCCGGAGGGGCTTCAAAAAGGAGAGACTGTAAGGCTTATCGGCGTTATCCCCTCCACAAACTGGAAAGGTGAATTACAGCTAAAGGTTGATCCTCATGCAAAAGTCGAAAGGGCGGACACCAGCCTTGAAGGAGACATCGGGTTGTACGATTTTAGAGCAAGGTGGAACCTCGTGGGTAGGGTGGCATATACAACATACAAATCAGGTGTAGGCAGGAACGGAAAACCTTGGACTCGAAAAGGTCTAATTCTTATCGACGAGACGAGCAGGATTACTGTAGAAGGGTGGGAAAATTCCTGGCCAAGTATCTACAATACTTTGAAACAGGGCGATGAAGTTGTGATACTCAATGTTTCCCTTGATGCTTGGGCAGTAGAAGTAAAAGCAAATTTAGAGAAAGGAAGCAGCATGTATGTTGTTTCTAGGTCTTGTGAGTAAATCCTGAGTTTTGTTTATTTATTAGTGTTATAATGTAATATCATGGAATCAGGCAAAGTACTGACGAACGCTGAAGAAGGGCTACTAGAAACAGATTCTACTAAGGATTCCTCGGAAGCAATGAGGCATGGTGTAGATAAGAATACTCTGCGAAAGAGGCAAATAAAATTCCTCTCAATTCTCTTAATTGCGTTAATTTCAATATCTATCGCCTGTAATATAATTGGGACAGATAAGCTCCCTTCAAGTGAGCAACAATTCATTTGTGTTGGATTGGGATACGACTATTATCCACCGGGAGATTGGGATTGTGAACAGATAAGAGATGATTATGTTCAGTCACGTAATCTGATGAGAATCAGTTTCATTTCAGGATTGGGCGCTGGATTGGCAGCAATCATATTGATTGTGAAGTTTGCATCAAACCCAAAAGGTGAATAAATTTCAGAAATTGGTAAACTGCAAAGTAAGCATGTAGGGTAATTGTACAAAGGATTCACAATCTTTGAAGTGATTACACCGGTATATGGAGACAAGAAAAGTAGCATTAGCCAACCGACCAAATACCTGGTCGATTAGTAGACGTAGTCTAATGAATCAATGCCCAAGAGCATGGATTCTAAAGTATGGATTCGCAAAAAGACAAGGCGGATTTAATCAACACCTTCGGAATATTTCAGACTGGTCATCGGCATGGAGACTGATGCAAAGAGCTTTGCGTGGGGTGATTATTGACAGGTTAACTGCGCATCATAGGGGTAATCTTTGGAAAGAAGAAGATTTGGCAGGAAAAATTAGGAACAGAATTATTGGTGCACTGTTTAGACAAAAGTCGGTCCTTGAGATCATAGAGACCAGAACTGGTAAAGCCAGTGAATTGAGGTCGCAAACTAGTACAAGAAGAGTAGATAGACTAGTCGAAATCGCTTGTTATAGATTCCATGCAGCGCTTCAATCTCATCCAATAAAAGATATTTTAGACGGACGAATAACGAGGTGGTATCTCTTTTCCAGACTAGAAAAAACCAAACTTCAAAATTATGATTTGCACATATCTCCTGATTTGGTTTGGTTTAGTGGTTTTACTTGTCATGTACTTAGATTTGCAGTTCAGGATGTTGCAAGATTGGGAGAGGATAAACGTCTTGAGAATTTTGCAATGGTCGAATGGGCTAGGAACCAGATCGGACTCCCAGCAAACCCTGAGAGATATATGGTTGAAAACCTATATTGGAATGGTGGGAAATGGAAAATTTGGAAAGAAAAATGTACGCATAGACACGTTGAAGACGCAATAAAAATGATTTATTCGGATATGAAAGCAATGCGAGAATTGCATTACAAACTAGGTCTGTCTTGTGACCTGTCGCAAATACCCCTGGCAAAAAATAAACTAACTTGCAGAAGTTGTGGGCATAGAGATACATGTCCCGGTGGTGAGAATCTTTATCTTGCAAAATTAGAGCAATCTGCTCTTGAGATGTCGAAGGCCTCAGGG
>MDTA01070145.1_pt1 | contig 22974 bp, 24 predicted proteins | sample 811151 | NCBI WGS metagenome assembly MDTA01 (sample SAMN05326648, study PRJNA326480) | marine metagenome | isolation source: seawater | place: Indian Ocean: South | collected 2010
CACCGCCCGACCTCCACGACTGTCGGATCGCGGCCGGCGATGACCCTGTTTGGGGTCACGGGCGGAGCGTCTACCTCACGTGGTACGCGACGTCGGTCGATCCCGCTGCTGCGATTGCGGTGATGAGTACGCGTCGTGACGAGCTTGAAGCCGCGGGCCGCATGGACGGCGCGGGTGCACGAGTCGTACGGAGCGGTGATGCCCTGACACTGCTGTCGACCGCGTCGGCCCCCAACCTGCGCCTCGACGAGCACGACCTCGTCCATGTCGGCCACGTCGGTCTCCGACTCGTGATCGACCGCGAGGAACGAGTTGCCTCACTCGGTCCGGGTGTCGCGGCGTCCCTTCGATTCGGCTCGGCCTTCGCGCCCGGTCGCTTCGCTGAGCTTCAGTTGCTTACGGAAGACCCGCGCTCTGCGCTCGATCAGCTTCGCTCAAGCGAAGAAGAGCGGTCGGTTGAGGTCGATGCCGCGTTCGACCGCATCGAGCCGCTCCGGTACCCCTTCCTCGTCGCGATCGAGAGCAGCAGCCTTCCTCGGCGGGTCGACGAGGACTGAGCTTCTCGCAATGGCGAGACGGTCAGCGAAGGAGGAGCGGCACGCCAGTCGTCACGAGTCCGCAGGCGACGAGAACGAGTACCGTCCGCGGCCGAAGGCGGCCGGCGCGGCTGGCGCCGAACGTCGAGCCGATCGCGGCACCGACGGCGAGTACGGCTGCGTGCGACCACCGCACGTTTCCGACGATGGCATGACCAGTGGATGACGCCAATGAACTGAGCATGGCGGTGGCTGCTGTGGTCGCGGCAGCTCGGTGGGGGTTCAGACGACGAAGACGGGCGAGGAAGGGAAGGGTGATGAGCCCACCCCCGACGGCGAACGTCCCGCCAACAAAACCAACCAGGACACCACCCGCTGGCAAGGCACGCAGGGAGCGCAGATCAGGTTCGCCGTGCTCTTCGAACGTCGTTGGCATCGCGACCACGAAAACAGCGAGTGCCAAGAGCAGCAGGCCGAGGAGGTCCACGAAGACGGCACTGTCGATCCGGTCCGCGACGACAGCCGCGAAGAAGAGAGCTGAGGGGATCGCGCCTGCGGCGAACCAGGATGCTCCCCGCCGGTCGACCAGGCCCTTCTGGTCATAGGTCCGGGCACCGCCGATGCCGATGGCGGCCAGTGCAACCGCACCTGTACCCACTGCCTCGACTCCCTCCAGGTCGAACAGGAGGACGAGGCCCGGGATCAGGACGAAGCCGCCGCCAGCACCGATCACCGAGCCGTAGATGCCGACAACGCCCGCGAAGACGAGCAGGGCGGCAATGGTCAGCGGATCCACGGGCCGGAGTCTGGCACGCGAGTTCGGACTCAACGCAGTGCGCGCTCGGCCGAAGGGGTCATACTTGCCGTCATGAGCGCAGAGTCTCCCGGTGTTGTCCGCCCCGCCGTGTCCCAGCTTCCCGCCTATCGACCTGGGAAAGGTGCGGCACAGGCCGAGGCCGAGCACGGCATTACCGACGCAATCAAGTTGGCGTCGAACGAGAACCCCTATGCGCCGATCCCCCAGGTGGTCGACGCGATCGTGGCGGCGGCGGTAGAGGGGAACCGTTACAGCGACCATCGCGCCGGCGAGTTGCGTTCCGCAATCGCGGAGTGGCTCGGTGTTGGCGATGATCACGTCACCGTGGGGTGCGGATCGGTCGGGCTCATCCAGCAGCTTTTCTTGACCTACGTCGATCCGGGGGACGAAGTCGTCACGCCGTGGCGATCTTTCGAGGTGTACCCGATCGACACGATGCTGATGGGTGCTCAACTCGTTTCGGTGCCGCTTGCCGACGGCGCCTTTGATCTTGATGCCGTGGCGGACGCCGTCACCGAGCGCACGAAACTCGTACTCATCGCGACCCCGAACAATCCGACCGGGCCTGCGGTGAGTACCACCGCTCTTCGAGCGATGCTCGAGCAAATCCCTCGCAGAGTGATTGTCCTCATCGACGAGGCCTATCGAGAGTTCGTCGACCCGTCTTTCGGAGACCCGGTCCACGATCTCCTTCCCGACTTTCCGAACGTTGTTGTGAGCCGGTCGATGTCCAAGGCCTACGGCCTCGCCGGCCTTCGTGTCGGCTATCTCGTCGCCGACCCAGCCGTCGTCACCGAGGTCGACAAGACGTTGCTGCCGTTCGCCGTCAACCTCGTTGCGCAGGCAGGCGCACTTGCGGCCGTCCGGCATCGTGCGGAGTACCAGCCCAAAATCGATGTGATCATCAGTGAGCGCGAGCGAGTCGTATCGGCCCTCGAGGCGGCCGGCTGGCAGCTCTTTCCGACGCAGGCCAACTTCGTGTATCTGGAACTCGGCGACCGGACCGACGGGATCTATGTGGAACTTGAGCGTCGGGGGGTCGTGACCCGCCCGTTCGCCGGGGAAGGCATCCGGGTCACCATCGGGACACCGGCCGAAAACGACCGGTTCCTTGCTGCCCTCGCCGACGTCATCAGCTAGGCGCTTCGAACGGTCTCGAAGCCTGAGAGCACGGCGGCCACATTCCGGCCGAGTTCCTCGGTGGCATAACCGCCCTCCATCACGAGCACCGTCGGCAATTCGATCGCTGCGAGACGCTGACCTAGCCGCATGAAGTCCGGCTGCTCCAGCCGAAAGTGAGAAATCGGATCGTCGACAAAGGTGTCGAGTCCGAGCGAAACGACGAGTGCCGAGGGGGAGGAGGTGCTCAGCCAGTCGATCGCGTGGTCGAGCGTGTCGAACCACGTCTCGGCCTCGGTTCCCCGGGGGAGGGGGAGGTTGCGGTTGTGTCCGTCGCCCCGACCGGCGCCGTGCTCGTCTGCGTGGCCCAAGAAGTAGGGGAACTCCTCCACAGGATCGCCGTGGATACTGCACACCCGCACGTCGTCGCGCTCATAGAAGATGTCCTGCGTTCCGTTTCCATGGTGGTAGTCGACGTCGAGGAGCGCGACTTCCCCATGTCCGCCGGAACGGAGCCGCTGGGCCGCGATGGCGGCGTTGTTGAGATAGCAATATCCCCCGAATTGGTCCTTCATCGCATGGTGGCCCGGGGGCCGAGAGCGAGCGAACACCACCGGCGCACCGGCCAGGACCCGCTGGGCCGCGGTGTCGGCGATCGCAGCGCTGTCGCGCGCGGCCTCCCAGGTGCCGTCGCTAATCGAACAATCGGCAGCAAACGAGTAGTAGCCGAGTTGGGCTTCGAGGGTGGTGGGGCGCACGTCGCGGAACCGACGCGCAGGCCAACCGAACGCCATCGCCCCCGCTGCCCTATGGCCCTCGGCCTGCCAGCGAGGCCAAGCCTCGGCGAGAAAGCGAACGTAGTCGGGGTCATGGACCTCATTGGCGAGCTCCGCATCGAAGGCCTCGGGGCCGATCGTCTCATGTGGCCCGGCCTCGTCAAGCGCCCGGTCAACGTGCTCCGCCCGATCCGGGCTCTCCCACGAGGGCACGATCGTTGCGCCATCGAGCTCAAGGCTGTGGTGACGACGGTGGGTCTCAGAACGAACAACGATCATGACGGCATCCTCGCGAAGCACTCGACCGAGAGCCACCCGAGCATGGCGCGAAGGGCCTACCGTGCGGGCCATGACCCACGACCTCAAGTTCGGCTGGCTGTCGCCGGTGATCGGCAACGCCGGCAGCGACCACCAGGCGATTGTCCTCTACCAACAGGAGCACATTCTCCCGACTGCCCTTCCGTTCTTCGACAGCCTGTGGATCGCTGACCACTTCTATGGCTTCGACGCTCGCACCGACCCCTTCCTGGAAGCCTGGACCACCCTCACCTGGTTGGGCGCCAAGTTCCCCGATGTCACCCTGTGTCACCACGTCCTCGGCCACGGGTACCGCCCACCTGCGCTCACGGCGAAGATGGCGGCGACGCTGCAGACGTTGACCGGCGGTCGCTTCGTGCTCGGTATCGGAGCCGGGTGGCGCGCCGACGAGTACGCGGCCTACGGCTACGACTTCCCGAAGCCGTCAGTGCGTTTCGCTCAGCTTGAAGAACTCATTCAGATCTGTCGGCTGATGTGGACCGAAGATCATCCGAGCTTCGAGGGTGTCCACTACTCGGTCACCGACGCAAGTGCCCCGCCTCTGCCGGAGCCCGTACCGCGGATCTGTATTGGCGCCTTCGGTCCCAAGGTCGGCCTACCGCTCGTCGGACGTCAGGCCGACCAGTGGAACTGCTTCTTCCTTGGTGATGACGACTGGCGTATGCGGCTCGGCATCGTCCGTGAGTCCGCTGAGAAGGCGGGCCGGGATCCTCTGTCGATCGAGGTTGGTACGACGATCGAGCGGCCATTGCCGACGACGGATGCCGAAAGCGAGGCGCTCCTCGAGCACCTCGCCCATTTGCGGGAACTCGAGATCACCCACTTCACCATGGATTTCGGGCACCCGTTGACGCCCGAGCACGTGCTCCGGTTCGCCGAGCAGGTGATCGACGTCATGCGAGCGTCGTAGACCTCAGCCGTGGGGCAAGAGCACCGTGCGGGCCTCGGTTCCGGCCCGCATGGCGTCGAATGCACCGATGAGGCCGTCGAGCCCCGCCGTGTTCGAGATCATCTCGTCGAGTTTGAGCTGACCGTTCATGTACAGGTTGGTGAGCGTGCGGAAGTCCTTGCGTGGCTTCGCGCCTCCGGCACGGATCCCCATCAGATTCTTGTTCTGATGCAGCGATTGGAAGTTGTAGGTGACGGTTGCGGTGAGGTCAGGCACGCCAACGGCGCAGACGTTCCCACCGGCCCGAGTCATGTTGATCGCATCCGCAAGCAGTCCGGTGTGGCCGACCACCTCGAACGCATGGTGGACACCGCCGCCGCTCAGCTGCTTCACGGCGTTGACCATGTCGAGATCGTCTTCGGCCAGGATGAAATCAGTGGCGCCGAACTCGGTGGCGAGCTTCTCCTTTTCAGGAATGCGGTCGATGGCGATGATCTGACTTGCTCCGACCAGCTTCGCGGCCTGGATAACGTTGAGACCGACGCCCCCGGCGCCGATCACGACACAGGTGTCGCCCAGCTGCACCTGGGCACGGTTGAAGACTGCGCCGGTGCCGGTCATCACGCCACAGCCGATGAGGGCCGCACTGGTCAGCGGCATCTCCTTCGGGATGGGGATGCACTGGTTCTCGGCGACGATGGTTTCCTGTACGAAGGCGCCGATGTTGGCGAAGTTGAAGAGCGCTTGGTCACCTTCGGCGTAGGGCTGCGAGAGGCCACCCATGCCGACGGCACAGTTGCCCGGGTCGCCGACCTCGCAGTCGGAGCAGTGGCCGCAGTTACCGAACGTTGAGAGGATGACATGGTCGCCAACCTCGCAGTAGGTGACGGCTGAGCCGACCTCAACCACCTTGCCTGCGGCCTCATGGCCGGGAATCAGGGGCGTCGGCATGTAGTACTTGCCGTGGATACAGCTCATGTCGCTGCCGCAGACGCCGGCAGCATGGATCTCAACGCGAACCTGTCGTGGCGAAAGGTCGCCGACAAGCCGAATGTCATCCGACAGTCGCACGCTGTCTTCGGTCGTCCCTTCGCAGATGAGTCCCTGCACGTTGTCCCCCTATCGCTGCGTCGTCAGGCAGCTTGGCCTCTGGGCGCGTTGAACGCACATTGCAGCGCAACAGCGTGCGAGCAACAATCTGGCCACATCAAAGAAGGAGAGCTCTCATGACCGACGTTCTTGATCCGTTCCGACTCGATGGCAAGGTTGCCGTCCTTACCGGAGCTGGTAGCGGGATCGGTAAGGCCACGGCCGAATTGTTTGCGTCGGTGGGCGCTTCCTTGATTCTCGGTGACATTGATGAGGTGGCGGTGACTGCGACTGCCGACGCAATCACGGCCGCTGGTGGCGCCGCCGTGGCTCTGCGTTGCGACATTACCCAAAAAGCTGACAACGAGGCGCTTGTCGGCCGAGCTGTGGCTGATCATGGACGCCTCGACGTTATGGGCAACATTGCAGGGGTTCCCCACAATCGGATGATCGCCGACGTTACCGAGGAAGAACTCGACCGCATGCTCGCGATCAATCTGAAGGGGCCGTTCTTCGGAGTCCAGGCGGCGCTCGGGCAGATGCTCACACAGGAGGCTGGTGGCTCAATCATCAATGTGGCCTCATCGGGCATGGACTTTGCTGCGCCGACCCTGGCGGTCTACGCAATGACGAAGGCGGCGGTCGCCAGCCTCGGTCGCACCGCAGCGATCGAAGGCGCTCACAAGCGCGTTCGCGTCAACACCATTGCCCCGGGCGCAACCGTGACTGCGTTCACCGAAGTCTCGGTTACTGACGAAGACGGCAACATCAATGCGGAGGCGCTGGACGGCAAGATCAAGATGCTGACCGGCGCTTCACCGATGCAGATGATCGGCGAAGCCGAAGACCAGGCCAATCTGATCCTGTACCTCGCTTCCGACGCTTCTCGCTTCGCAACCGGTCAGATTTGGCGCTGCAACGGCGGGGCCCCGATGGTCTGGTAAGCCTGCGCGATGGCGTTTAGGAGGTAGGGCCGTCTACCGACGGAGCGCTACGTTCTGCACCCGTGGCCATCACCCTCGCATTGCTCACCGCTGCCCTTTTCGGGACGGGAGATTTCCTGGGTGGTTTGGCAGGCAAGCGAATGAGTGTCCTCCGTGTGCTCGCGATTTCTCACACGATCGGACTTGTGCTGATCACGGTCGGCGCCATCGTCATCGCCGACGAGTTCCTCCTCGGCGACCTTGCCTGGGGTGCGCTGGCGGGAATCGCCGGATTCATCGGGCTCGCCCTGCTCTACCGGGGGCTCGCCCGCGGGCCGATGGGGGTTGTCGCACCCCTGACGGCCATCACGTCAGCCGCAGTACCCGCCGGGTGGGGCCTGCTCGTCGACGACGAGTCGCTCGCCGGCACCGCATGGGTTGGTGTCGTGGTCGCGTTGCTCGCCATCGGCCTGGCGAGCGCCTCGCCGTTCGAGCAGTCGTCGGTCAGCCTCGCCGCCATCCTGGAGGCCTTGCTTGCCGGCGTTGGCTTCGGCCTGATGTTCGTCGGGCTGGATCAGACCATCGAGGCCTCTGCGCCCTGGCCGATCGTGGGTGGTCGCCTGATGACCGTGAGTGCGATGGCCGTCTTCTTCTTCATCGTGAAGCGAGAGTCACCGCTTCCGCCCGTACGGGCCGATATCCGACTTCCTGCCGTTGCCGGAGTCGTGGACATCTTCTCGAACGCGCTGTTTCTCTACGCCACCCTCGAAGGCGATCTAGCGATCGTCGCCGTGCTCTCGTCGCTGTACCCGATCGCCACGGTCATACTCGCCCGAGTCGTGCTCGGCGAGCGACTCACCCGCCCCCAGCAGAGCGGGTTCGTCGCCGCAATGGTTGCCACGACGTTGATCGCCATCTGAATGGCAGACTCTGAGAGATGGATCCCGTGCTCGCCGCACTTCGTGCGACCGACTATCCGTATGACATCGTCAACTGCGACCCGGATCTCGCGGATACGTCAGCCTTCTGTGAGCATTACGGCTTCGCACTCAACGACAGTGCCAATGCGATCCTTGTCGCCGGAAAGGCCGAGGAGCGGCCCGTGGTGTGCTGTGTCGTTCTGGCTTCGACCCGCTTGGACGTCAACGGTGTTGTTCGGAAGCGCCTTGGGAGCCGCAAGGCGTCCTTCGCCTCGCCGGAGGAGACGATGGAGCGGTCCGGCGGGATGATGATCGGCGGCGTCACGCCCTTTGGGCTGCCTGGCGATCTCCCGGTCTGGATCGATGCGCTGGTGATGGAGCGCACCCAAGTGATTGTCGGTGGGGGAAGTCGAGCCCGAAAGGTTCTGTGTCCGCCGGAGGCAATCGCTGCGCTACCGACGGCCGAGGTCGTCGAGTCGCTCGCCAAGGCCACCGGCTAGCCGCGGCTCGTTCATCTCATCTGTCGGTGTGCTCTGTGCCGGCCAAGGCGACACGCGCCTCGATTGTTCCTCGTTCGACGACTGACCGGAGCGCGAAGCTGGATCGGACATTGGCGACATGTGGCAGGCGAGCCATCTGGGTGCGGTGGATTCGCTCATAATCGCTGACGTCGGCAGCAACGACATGGACGAGATAGTCGAAGTCACCTGCCATGAGATGACAGCCGATGACTTCGGGTACCGCTACGACCGCCGCCTCAAATTCGTCGAGATGATCCTCGTGCTGACTGTCGAGAGAGATCTCGACAAAGATCGTGGTTCCGAGCCCGACCCGCTCGCGGTCGATTGCCGCGTGGTAGCCACTGATGACGCCGGTGGCCTCAAGTCGGCGAACGCGGCGCAGACAGGCGCTGGCGGAGAGGTGGATCCGTTCGGCGATGGCGGCGTGTGTCATGCGCCCGTCGCTTTGGAGCAAGGCGATGATCTGCTGGTCGGTCGCATCAAGATCGAGCATGCACAAAGATTACGACAGACGGCTTCCATGCGCAGGAATCGTGCATCAGGCTATTGCCAAGCACATGATCTTTCAGGGACTCGGCCCGTCGAAAGGCATATGTTGCTGAGAAGACATCAACGCCAGGGGAGGGAAGGCCGATGCATGTTGGCGTGCCGAAGGAAGTCAAGGTGGCCGAGCGGCGGGTCGGGCTGACGCCCGCAAGTGTGCGGGAGCTCGTCGCCCACGGCCATGAGGTGGCGGTCGAGGCTGGCGCTGGCATCGGTATCGGCGCTCCGGACGAGGTGTACGTAGCCGCAGGTGCCACCATCGCGGTCAACGCGGAGGCGGTTTGGCGCGAGGCGGATTTGGTGGTGAAGGTCAAGGAGCCGCAGGAAGCCGAACGCGCAAAGCTTCGCGAGGGCCATCTTCTTTTCACGTACCTCCACCTTGCACCAGATGTCCCCCAGACCGAGGAACTGCTCGAGAGTGGTGCCACCTGCATCGCCTATGAAACGGTCACGGATGCCCTCGGCGGACTGCCGCTTCTGGCCCCGATGAGCAAGGTCGCCGGTCGCATGGCCGTGCAAGCTGGCGCCCATTGCCTGGAGTCGCCCAATGGCGGTGCCGGCATTCTTCTCGGCGGTGTCCCTGGCGTGGCGTCGGGCCGTACGGTCGTCATCGGTGGCGGGGTCGTTGGCGAAAACGCCATTGAGATGGCGATCGGGCTTGGCTCACAAGTCACCGTTCTCGACCGCGATCTCGACGTGCTCGACCGGCTTTCCCGTCGTTTCGGGGCTGAACTTGAGACGGTCTACTCGACCAATGACTCGCTCGAGGCCGAGGTCCTTGCTGCCGATCTTGTGATCGGCGCAGTCCTGGTCAAAGGCGCCACGGCACCAAAGCTGGTGACCGAGGAACTGGTGAAGCGGATGAAGCCGGGATCCGTACTTGTCGATGTGGCGATCGATCAAGGCGGCTGCTTCGAGACCAGTCGACCTACCACGCACGCCACGCCGACCTACGTGTTGCACGACGTCGTCCACTACTGCGTTGCCAATATGCCGGGCGCCGTGCCACGGACGTCCACCTATGCCCTCAACAACGCAACGTTGCCCTTCACCCTTGCCCTCGCTGATCAAGGACCCCGCGACGCCCTTCTGGCTGATGCCCATTTTCTCGGCGGTCTGAATATCTGTGGGGGGATGCTCACCGAGCAACACGTCGCTGAGGCCCAGGGTCTCGACTATGTCCCTCCAGCCGAGGCGCTTGCGAAGGTCTACGCCTGACCTCCACGCACTACGGTGCGGCCATGGCAATCCCGGTGCCCGCACTCGTGGTCGACGTCGACGCGCTGGATCACAACATTCGAACCATCGGCGAGACGCTCCCGGGTCCGCGCCTGCGACCGCACGTCAAGGCTTTCAAGTCGACTGCGCTGGCACTGCGCCTGGCTGATGCCGGCCACCGGGCATTCACGTGCGCGACGGTTCGCGAGGTCGAGGGAATGGCGGCTGCCGGCCTCGGCGACGATCTTCTGCTGGCAAACGAGGTACTCGATCGGGCCCAACTCCGGCGGCTTGCGGACGTCGACGCACTCGTCACCATCGCCGTCGACTCTGAAGAAGCGGTCGAGCGCGCTGCCGCAGCGGGGCTTCGCAACGTCCTGATCGACGTCAATGTTGGACTGCCACGCTGCGGAATCGTTCCCGGCGACGCAGGCCGACTCGCCGATCGGGCCCGAAGCGCCGGACTGGAGGTCCGTGGCGTCATGGGCTACGAGGGCCATCTGATGATGGTGGAAGGGCGCTCCAAGCGCATCCACCTTGTCGAGAAGGCCATGGCGCTGCTGCTTGATGCTGCGGCGCAGGTCGGCGGCGACATCATCTCGGCCGGGGGCACCGGTACCTACGACAACAACACGTGGGCCAGCGAAATCCAGGCCGGCACCTTTCTTCTTGGGGATTCGCAATACCAGCGACTCGATCTCCCGTTCCGTCAGGCGATCTTCCTCGAGTGTTCGATCCTGTCGCGGGGCGATGGCTACGTCGTCGCGAATGCGGGACTGAAGGCGCTCGGGATGGACCACGGCGATCCGTTCTGGCCGGAGGGGCAGGTCATGTTTTGCAGCGACGAACACATCACCCTCGTTCCCAGCCCGGAGAAGGCCGTCGAACTCGATCAGCGAATCCGTCTTGTGCCCGCCCACCTCGACCCGACCGTGGCTCGGCATGAGACGATGTGGCTCGTCGACGGCAACGAGGTTGTTGACGAATTCCCGGTCGACCTGAGGCACTGGTGATGGCACGGCGAGAAATCACGAACTGGTCGCAGCTTCAGCGTTTCCAGCCACGCGAGATCTTCACTCCACGCAGCGAAGACGAACTTGCAGCGATCGTCGCACGAGCCGATGCCGAAGGGCGCCGCATCAAGGTCATGGGGGCCGGACACTCGTTCACGGCCATCGCCGTCACGCCCGACTTTCACGTCACGATTCACGCGCTGGATCAACTGCATCACGTCGACCCCTCGACCGGCCTCGTCACGGTCGGAGCCGGTATCACGTTGAAGAAGCTCAACCGGGAACTCGACCGGTACGGACTGGCGTTGACCAACATGGGCGACATCGACAAGCAGTCGATTGCCGGCGCGGTGAGTACCGGCACCCATGGCACGGGCCTCGCTTACGGCGGCATCGCTACGCAAGTTCGAGGTCTTCGAATGCTCACGCCCAACGGCGACGTGGTCAACATCGACGCCAACCACGAGCCGGAACTCTTCCATTGCGCTCGTGTTGGTCTCGGCGCGCTCGGCATCATCACTCGTGTCACCCTGCAGGCCGTCCCGTGCTTCCGTATTCACGCCGTCGAGTCCAGCCACGCACTCGACGACGTGCTGGAGGCGTGGCCCGACACCATTCGGGCGAACGATCACGCCGAGTTCTTCTTCATGCCGGGCGGGCGGAACGCAGCTCTCAAGATTAACAATCGGACCGACGAACCGGCTGCGCCACTCTCACGTCGCCGCTATGTCGCCGACAAACTCGTGGCGGAGAACATCGGCTTTGGCGTGATCAACCGCGTTGCCCGGCGCCTTCCCCGAGCGGCACCAACGGTCGCCAAGCTGCTCAACGGCAGCGAGATGAACCGTGAGTATGTCGACGTATCCCACAGGGTCTTCACCACCCCGCGGTGGGTGCATTTCTACGAAAGCGAGTGGTCCGTGCCGCTCGACTCGCTCGTGCCCGCGGTCCGGGAGATCAACGCGTTTGCCCGAACGCTGGGCAAACCCGTCACCTTCCCGATCGAAGTTCGTTGCGCTGCCGCCGACGACATTCCCTTGTCGACCGCCAACGGAAGCGACCGCGGCTACATCGCCGCCCATGTTTTCTGGGGAACCCCGTACGACGAGTACTTCAGTGGGCTGTGGTCGATCGTGCGGGAGTTCGAGGGCCGACCACACTGGGGAAAGATGCACGCGGAGACCGCAGAAACGCTCGCCCCGCGTTATCCCGAATGGGATCGCTTCCAGTCCGCTCGCTGTCGTGCCGACCCTGAGGGTCGCTTCACCAACAGCTACCTCGATCGGGTCCTCGGCCCAGTCGGCTGATGTGAGACTGCAGGTGCTTACTCGGTGATACCGAAGCGCTGGAGACCGTAGGCTTCGATCGCGTTGCCGCGAAGCACCTTGTAGCACTCCTCGGCGTTCATCCCGACCGCCGCGAACATCGAGTGTGCCACCTTGCGGCTGTGGGGGAACGTCCCGTCGGAATGCGGATAGTCGGTCTCGAACAAGATCTGATCGATGCCCACATCGTCACGCTGCTTGAGGCCGACGAGGTCGTCGAAAATGCAGCCGTAGATTCGACCTTTTGCGATTTCGCTGGGCAGCGGGCCTGCGCCACCGACACCACCACGCCCTTCCTTGAACACGGAATCCATGCGTTCAAGCTGGAACGGCATCCAGCCGACCTGACTCTCGGCATACGCGATCTTGATGGAAGGGAATCGCTGCAGCGTTCCCGAGAACACCCAATCGACAAAGGAGCCCTCCGCATTCTGGGCGTACAGCGACATCGAGGTCGCCAACGGCGCATCGGGTGAGGTGGTGGGCATGGACGACGACGAGCCGATGTGCATCGACACCGTGACGTCGGCTTCCTGGCATGCGTCCCAGAGGACATCCCACTCGCCGGAATACATCGTGGCGCAGCCGAGTTTCGAAGGATTCTCGGAGAAGGCGATGGCGTAGCTGCCCTTCGACGCACAGCGACGGACTTCCTCGGCGGCGAGCACGGGGTCCCAGAGCGGAACGAGCGTCAGCGGGATGAGCTTGCCTCGGCCGGCGCCGCCGCCCCAGTCGTCGATGATCCAGTCGTTGTAGATTTTCAGGCACTCGAGCGCGAACTCCTTGTCCTCACGCTCAAGGAACCCCTGCCCGCAAAAGCGGGGGAAGATGTTGGGGTAGTTGATCGCAGCCGAGACATGGTTGAGCTCCATGTCTTCCAACCGCTCGCGCTGGCTGTAGGTGCCCGGTCGCAGATCCTCGTAGACAGCGGCCACGTTGCGTTGCTCTTCTCGAGGCACGCCAGCGGGGCCGTGCAGGAAGCCGGTGGGCGTCACCAGGTCGTCGTAGAGCCACACGTCACACAGGTGACCGTCAGGGTCGTTGCGTTCGAATCCGTAATGACCGCCCTCGAACTTCAGACGGACCTTTTCCTGAACGGTCCGCGGACCGCGGTCACGCTTGCTCGGCGGAAGCTGCTGTTGCCACAGGTCGCGGGGCTCCATGACGTGATCGTCGACGGAGATGATCAGAGGAAGCTCTTCCTCGGCAGGGGTGACACTGGTCGCAGGATCCGTGCTCATGGGAGCAGCGTACTTCCTGACGCATCGTCAGGCCGAACGCGGCGAGGCACAATGGCCCGATGACTTCGCCACTCGTCTACGTCGCCGGCCCACTTTTCGACGAAGGGGAGCGGTGGTGGATCGAAACAATCGACACGCGGATCGTCGCGCACGGGCTCGCGACCTTTCTCCCGCACCGCGACAACCCTGACAAGACGCCCGATAACACGCTCGAGATCTTTCGGAACGACCGCGACGCGATCGACCGATGCGATCTCGTCGTAGCCAACCTCAACGGCATCACCACAGATGACGGCACGGCATGGGAGATCGGCTACGCCGTCGGGATCGGTCGACCGGTCATCGGGCTCTTCACCGACTGGCGACGCCGCTTCGCCGACGAAGTCGTCAACCTGATGATCGAACACTCTGTCGAGCGGATCGTCCGCTCCCTTGAGGAGTTGGACGGCGTACTGCAGTCACGCTTCGGCGCCTGAGTAGCGCCGGCGATCAAGCTGCTGCTCGGGTCCTGCGAAGGATCGGGTCCGCGGCTGCCAGCGTACGGTCGGCCAAACGCATCACACGGCCGGCGGCTCCAGGGGTCTGGCTGTCGACCAGGTTGCCCATGACCTGCAGCGTGATGTCGGCGATGTACTGCGTACCGACCGCAAGGCGCAGCCCGCTGCGAAGGATCCACGGGTGGCCGATCAAGAAGCTGAAGCGGCGCCCGGTGCGAAGGAACGCGTCGAAGCGTTCGCCGACGGCAGCGTCGTACATGGCCGGTGCGGTGGAGGGGTCTGCGATAAAGAGATCGGCCGCGATCATGCCCGACTCAAGGCCGTAGTCGATCCCCTCACCGTTCATTGGATTCACGAGGCCGGCGGCATCGCCGACCGCAACCCAACCATCACCGTGGCGCTTCAGCGCACTCATCGGCAGGCGCCACGCTCGAGGCTTCTCGAGATCAGGCCCGAGATCCCACTCCGGGGTGACGAGTTGCCGGTAGCTCTCCTGGAGTTTGTTGAGGTTGAGCTTTTTGAAGCCCTTCATCGTCGAGAGCGCCCCGACACCGATGTTCACCGTGCCGTCGCCGGCAGGGAACATCCAGCCGTAGCCGGGTACTGCCGTGCCGTGCTCGTCCTTGAGCGTGAGGCACGCCTCAAGGTGACGGTCGGCGTGGCGCGGTGACTCGGCATAGGTGCGGATCGCAAGGCCGAAGGGCTCGTTGGGGTCGCGCTCGGCCCCCAGCATTCGGGCAACGGCCCCAGGTGCACCGGCGGCGACGACGGTCATCGGCGCCTCGAATTTCGTGCCGTCCGCCTCGACACCCACGACGCGCTCGCCATCGAGAAGAGGGAGGGCTTCGGTTTCGAAGCAGATCTCGGCGCCGGCCTTTTCGGCAACGCTGATCAGCGTCTCATCGAGGCGTCGGCGGGGCCAGACCGCTCCGTGCGGAGCGAAACGGCCGTTGTCGGGCCAGGGAAGCTCACGCCGAGTCGTTCCGGCGATCATCCGCAGCCCGTCGATGCGATGCGCATCGTCCATGTCGATCTCAAGTTCGTGGAGCGCAGCGACCGCACGAGGGGTCAAACCATCGCCGCAGACCTTGTCCCGGCCGCGAGTTCCCTTCTCGAACACGGTGACGTTGACGCCAGCCCGAGCCGCACGGATGGCGGTGGCCGCGCCGGCAGGACCGCCGCCGATCACGAGCAGATCACGCTTCTCCATGACCTAAGCCTGCCGGATTGCGAGACCCAAACCGCAGTCGGGCGCCAGGGGTCACACCGTCCGCCGTCGCCGGCTTAGGGGAGCTGCCCGGTGTGGCCCAGGGCAAGGCGCAGGAGCCGATCGTGACCGCCAGTCATCTCGGCAATGACTTCGGGGCTCATCGCCTCCTCTGGTGTGACCCACGCGAGGTCGAGCGCATCGGCGGCAGGAGCCGCCTCGCCGTCGATCGGGACGATGTACGCCAGGCTGACTGCATGCTGACGAGGGTCGTGGTAGCCGGAGATCGTCGGGTCCGGGAAGTATTCGGCAACGGTGAATGGTGTCGGATTCGCCGGGAGGCGGGGGAGTGCCATCGGCCCGAGGTCCTTCTCAAGATGACGGAGCAGCGCATGACGGATGCGCTCGCCGAAGACCACTCGACCGGTGACCAGGGCTCGGCTGATCGTGCCATCGGCCATGGCGCGCAGCAGGAGGCCGATGTGGGTCACCTCGCCAATGCTGTCGACTCGCACAGGTACGGCATCGACGTACACCATCGGGACGCGCCCCCGCACGGTGGCGAGATCGTCGTCGCTGAGCCAGGTCTCTTCCGTGTCCACCTCGGTGAAGTCACTCACTGGCTGATTCTCGCGCTGGCAACGCCCGATGCGGCGGACCAGGCCGAAGCGGGCACGGCGGGCGAGGACGCGATGGCCCGATTCGTCGATGAAGAGTGCCCCTATACGGTGTATATTCGACGGCGTGCCGACCCTCGACCTCACGCCCGACCGCATCGTCACGGTCGCGCGCGGCCTGATCAGTGAGCACGGACTCTCCGATTTCAGCATGCGCAAGCTCGCCGCCGCACTCGACGTCAACCCGATGACGATCTACCTCCGCTTCGACAACAAGGACGCACTCCTCGACGCGGTCGCCCGGGCGAGCCTGGCGGAGTTCAAGGCACCACCGGCGGACGGCACGTGGAGCGAACAGGTGCGGGCGCTCGCCATCGGACTCCGGAACCACCTGATCCACGACCGCGAGACGCTGCGCCTCCTCAATGATGCCGACCGACTGAGCGCCGGACTCCTCGGCACGCTCGACCGAGGACTCGAACTGATGAGCGCCATCACATCGACGGGTGAGGACACGGTCGCAGCGTTCAGGGTCCTGTTCTGGCACGTCGTCGGCTCCGCCCTCGTTTCGGCTGCCTTCGACGACTTCCCCGGAAGCCGTTCCCACATCGGCGACATCCTCACCGGCGCCGGCACGACCCACACGCATCTTGCCGCCCACGCTGTGCACTTCGGTCGCGTCGACGGTGACGAACTCTTCCTCCGATCCACCGACCTCCTGATCGCCGGCCTGCTGGCCGACACCCCAAAGGACAACCCATGACCACTGCTGATCCGAAGACCAAGGATCCAATCGCTCGCATCGCTCCTCGCCGCGTGTACATCGAGAAATTCGGTGTCGAGCTCGGACCGGTCGTCCACGTTGCCGACGAACGCGCACGGCTGTCGTCACCGCAGTACGAACACATCACCGTCACGCCCAAAGGCGTCACCCTGGGTGCCGAGATCAGTGGAGTCCGGCTCAGCGGAGATCTGCCCGACGAGGTAATCGCCGAGATTCGTCGTGCCTGGCTCGACTACAAGGTCGTGTACGTCCGTGATCAGGACATCTCCAGCACCGAACATGTTGAGTTCGCCCGGCGCTTCGGTGAACTCGAGGTACATCCGTTCCTGCTTGGAAGCGAGGAGCACCCTGAGCTGGTTCGCTTCGAAAAGGGGGTGGAGGCGGGTGGCTTCGAAAATGGCTGGCATCACGATGTCACCTGGCGCGAGACACCGTCGATGGGCGCGATCCTCCGTTCGATCCAGGTGCCTGCGACTGGTGGCGATACCGCCTTCTCCGACATGGCCGCCGCATATGACGGGCTCGACGACGAGATGAAAGAACGCCTCAACGGTCTTCAGGCTGCCCACGACTACACGTCGGCGTTCGGCAGCTTTGTCGACGACAGCAAGAAGGCGGAGATGCGCGAGCAGTACCCGGTGGTGCACCACCCGATCGTGCGCACTCACCCCGAAACCGGTCGAAAGCTTCTCTTCGTGAACGCCTACTTCACGTCCCATGTCGTCGACATGGACGAGCACGAAGGAAACCAACTCCTCCGCTACCTGATCTCTCGGGCATCGATCATGGAATACCAGTACCGGGTCTCATGGGAGCCGAACCAGGTGACCCTCTGGGACAACCGGATCGTGCAGCACTACGCACTCAGCGACTACTACCCCGATGTGCGCATCATGGAGCGCGCCAGCATCGTCGGCGATCGCCCCGTGTGAACATCCGGGCGAATCGGTTCAGGATTCGATGGAGACCCGCCGATCGAGCGGCCTCACACTGACGTCGAGTTGATCGAGGATCGCAGCGTCTGCATCGTCGCCGTTGTTGTCGGCCGTGAGGAGCCGTTCACCGAGGAAAATGCTCGATGCGCCGGCGTGAAGACACAACGCATGGGTCTCCTCCGACATCGATGAACGACCCGCCGACAAGCGGATCGTCGACTCGGGCATCACGATTCGTGCCGCCGCGATCGTGCGCACCAACTCGAGCGGCTCGAACTCGGGTAGCCCGTGGAGCGGTGTTCCCGGCACCTGGATCAGGAGATTGATCGGAACGCTCTCGGGATGCGGGTTCAAGATGGCCAGTTGCTGCAACAGCCCGGCCCGCTGCCGTCGCGTCTCGCCCATGCCCACGATCCCGCCCGAGCAGAGGCTGATACCGACCTCTCGGCAAGCCGCGAGCGTGTCGAGACGGTCCTGATAGGTGCGCGTCGTGATGATCTCGCCGTAGAAGTCGGGGGAGGTGTCGAGGTTGTGGTTGTAGTAGTCGAGTCCAGCATCGGCCAGCGTCTGGGCTTGGCTCTCGGTGAGCATCCCGAGTGTCACGCACGTCTCCATACCCAGATCGGCGACCGCGTGGACTGCCTCCGCGACCTCGGCGACTTGCCGATCGTTCGGTGAACGCCACGCTGCTCCCATACAAAAACGGGTGGCACCTTCGGCCTTCGCCTGTTCGGCTTTGGCGAGGATGTCCGGCAGGTCCATGAGGGGTTCAGGCTGCAGGTCGGTCTCGTTCCGAGCCGACTGGGGGCAATAGGCGCAGTCCTCGGGGCATGCGCCGGTCTTGATCGACAGCAGCTTGGCACCCTCGATCTCGTGCGGGTCGAACCGCTCGCGATGGCACGCATGTGCGGCGGAAAGGAGGTCGTGAAATGGGCGCTCGATGACGGCGAGCACCTCGTCGATGGTCCAGTCGTACCGCGGCTCGGTCATGCTTCGGGAGTCTGGCCGCTCCGGCGGCAGGACACAAACAGCGATGAGGTCACCCGCTACGGTCCTTCGGCATGCCGCCACGGACCGACTGGAATCCCGTCTTGCGCGCCGAGTTCGAGCAGCCGTACTGGAAGGAACTCATGGGCTTCGTCGCAGCGGAGCGTGCCGCCCACGAGGTGTACCCGCCGCACGACGAGGTTTTCGCGGCCTTGCATCTCACCGCCCTCGCCGACGTCAGGGTCGTGCTTCTCGGCCAGGATCCGTACCACGGCCCAGGGCAGGCGCACGGTCTCTGCTTCAGCGTGAACGACGGCGTCCGGCTTCCGCCATCGCTCGTCAACATCTTCAAAGAACTCGAGGCCGATCTTGGGATCCCGCCATCGATCCACGGCAACCTCCGTTCTTGGGCGAGCCAGGGTGTACTCATGCTCAACACCACGCTCACCGTCCGGGCCCATCAGGCCGCCAGCCACCAGGGGCGCGGCTGGGAGACCTTCACGGACCGAGTCATCGGCCTCGTGGGGGCGAAGACGGAGCACGTCGTCTTCGTCCTCTGGGGTGCGCACGCCCGCAAGAAGAAGGCACTGGTCGACCAGCGTCGCCACACGATCCTCGAGTCGCCCCATCCGTCGCCGTTGTCGGCGCACCGCGGGTTCTTCGGCAGTCGCCCGTTCAGCGCCGTGAACGCCGCCCTGGAGAACGCCGACCAGCCCCCGATCGATTGGCGGCTCGACGCAACCCCGTGAGACCGTCCCGGAGTTCACGCTTCTCCTCTGGGGTGATGGCGTCCCATTGTCCCGGCTCGAGACCCTCCAGGGTGATCGGCCCGATCGCGATGCGGACGAGACGCAAGGTCGGGTGCCCGACTGCTGCGGTCATTCGACGTACCTGGCGATTCTTGCCTTCGGTAAGCGTGAGACGAATCCAGGAATCAGGAACCGACTTGCGAATGCGGATCGGTACTGGTCGGGGCGGGAGCGCCGGTTCTGTAGCGAGGAACTCCGCGGTGGCTGAACGCGTGCGGCCGTCCTTGAGATCGACGCCTGTGGCGAGATGATGAAGCGCGTCGTCGGACGGGATCCCCTCCACGTGCACGAGATAGGTGCGAGGGTGACCGATCGTGGCATCGGTGAGCTCGCCCCGGAGGGCCTTGTTGCGCGGGAGCAGCAGGAGGCCTTCGCTGTCTCGATCGAGTCGGCCCGCCGGATACACGTTGGGCACATCGATGTGGTCGGCGAGTGTCTGACGCCCGTCGCGGTCGGTGAACGCCGTCAGACAGTCGTAGGGCTTCCAGAACCGCAGGACCAGGTCGGGATCGTCAAGCCCTGTCATCGCGTCTGCGCCGCCTCTATCCCTAGAAGTACCAGGGGAAGGCCGACCAGTCAGGCTCCCGCTTCTCCAGGAACGCATCGCGGCCCTCGATCGCCTCTTCGGTCATGTAGGCAAGGCGGGTTGCCTCGCCGGCGAACACCTGCTGACCCATCAAACCGTCGTCGACGAGGTTCATGGCGAACTTCGCCATCCGCTGTCCGGTCGGGCTCTTCTTGTTGATCTCAGCGCCCCATTGGAGCGCAACGGTCTCCAGTTCCGCGTGGGACACGACCTTGTTGACCATGCCCATCTCGAACGCCTCTTGTGCGGAATAGTCCATACCGAGAAAGAAGATTTCTCTCGCTCGCTTCTGGCCGATTTGCCGAGCGAGGTATGCCGACCCGTAGCCACCGTCGAAACTCGCGACGTCGGTGTCCGTTTGCTTGAAGACGGCGTGCTCGGCACTCGCGATCGTGAGATCTGCGGTGACGTGCAGGCTGTGTCCACCTCCGACGGCCCAACCGGGCACGACGGCGATCACGACCTTCGGCATTGTGCGGATCAGGCGCTGTACCTCAAGGATGTGAAGACGGCCGGCCCGCCCCTGCTCGGCCGTTTCAGCGGTCTCGCCCTCGGCATACTGATAGCCGCTCTTGCCGCGGATGCGCTGATCGCCACCCGAGCAGAAGGCCCAACCCCCGTCCTTCGGGGATGGACCGTTTCCGGTGATCAAGACACAGCCGACGTCGGGAGACATCCGGGCATGATCAAGGCATCGATACAGCTCGTCGACCGTTCCAGGCCGGAACGCGTTGCGCACCTCGGGCCGGTCGAACGCAACGCGAACGGTTCCCTGGTCTACCGCTCGGTGGTATGTGATGTCGGTGAGTTCGCCGACGTCGTCGATCGGCGACCAGCGAGCAGGGTCGAACAGTGGGGAGATCGTCTCGTCGGCCATGGGGGCGAGGCTAGACCGGGGGAGGGGTGGCGCGGGCGTTCGGCTACAGCGGAACGCGCTGGAGCCGGGCGTCGAAGCGTTCGAACCAGGTGTCCATCAAGGCGACACCTCGGTCATCGCCGAACTCCAACTGGTCGAGTCCTGACATCCGGTGCAACAACAGGAGGAGGGCCTCCTCGTAGTCAGCCAACAGTCGTTCGAACGGGTAGTCCACGACACCGGCGGTAACCAGCGCGCCGTGGTAACTCGAGAGCAGGTCATCGATCACCGCCTCGGGGGTCTCCGGTGGCAGCGACCCCGCGATGAAGTAGGCCACGTCGAGCGCACCCGGACCGCGGTTAACCGTCTGCCAGTCGATGATCGCTGCCAGCGATCCGTCAGCGGCGAAAAAGAGATTGTCGAGTCGGAAATCGCCGTGCAGGATCGTTCGCGGCGCAGCGTCGTGCAGCCGGGTGATACGCGCCAATCCGGTCTTCCGGATGGCCTTAACGTGAGCCATGCCGTGCTCGCTCAAACGCTCCGCGGCGAAGCGTTCGAACGAACGCCGATTGTTCCGGTACTGGGCGTGGAAGAGCCGCGGCACGATGTCGCCGTTGATGAACCAGTGCCCCATTTGCGGACACGCATCACCCCAACCCGACGCATGAAGGCGCGCCAGTGCGCCGAGCGCAATCGCCGCCCGTGCCGGATCACAACCAGCGACCTGATTTCCCATCTCGGACTCATGGAGGTCCTCAAGGAGAAGAATGCAGGGTGGCACGTCGGCATCGGTCTGCACCTTTCGGAGAAGGGCACGCAGCAGGAACAGGGGGAGCCGCTCCGCCTTGATCAACTGTTCGAGGAAGGCCTCTTCCTCGCCAGTTGCTTCGTAAATCGCGGCGTGAGCAACGGGTCGTGGGGCGTCGACATCGGGCAGGAGCGTGTCGTACGCCCGAACCTCTCGCTCATAGACCCCGAGCGACTTCCCGGTGGCCCGATTCAGCGCAAGGGCAGTCGGAACTTTCGCAATCACGGTCGCCGGGCCGGTGCCAGCCGAGTAGGCGAGGCGAAGACGAGCGATATCGCCGACGAAGCCTTCACCATCGCCGAGGTCAGTGCGCTCAAAGGTTTCGATTCGGGCGTCTGCGCTGATCGCACCCTCCGAGCGCAGCACCTCCGTGAGCCAGTCGGACGTGATGTCATCGAGCCGGCTCGGTGTCGTGGTCGCCATCAGGCGAAGCTAGCGCCCGAGCCGAGTTCGGGGCCAGAACGCTCAGCCCCGGAAGGCCGCCAGCACGGCGTCGCTCTCGCTGTTGAGGACGAGCACATCGGCCCCGGTCGGCGTGATGAAGCGATCGGTCGGAACGGTGGATGAGAGAGGCTGGGCACCGCGTAGCGTCAGGCCCAGCCGGGCTGCCTCCAGGAGGCCGAGCCCTTCGTCCACGGCGACGTGATCGCCGACAGCCCCCATTGCGCCGATCAGGGTGAAGGGGTTCCGAGTCGCGCCGAGCTCGCTCATCACAGCTGCCAGAAATCGCTGCTGTCGCTGCACGCGGCCGAGGTCGCTGGTGGGATCGGTCACGAGCACGCCGTCGATGCGCTCGGTGTAGCGACGTGAGCGGACGTAGGCGAGCGCCTCCGGGCCATTGAGTTCGATCGATCCAGCCGTTTCGATGGCGAGTCCCGATTTCTCGTCAAACGCCGGATGCGGAAAGTCAATGGTGACGCCGCCAAGGGCATCGACGAGTCCGAGGAAGCCAGCGAGATCAACTTCAAGGTAGTGATCAATCCCGATTCCGAGCTGCGTCTGTACCGTCGCAACCAAGGCCGCAGGACCGCCGAACACAAATGCGGCGTTGATCCGATTGGTCGTGCCGGTGGAAAGCGGCACGTAAAGGTCTCGGGGAATGGCGAGCAGCGACACGGTGTCGCCTTGGACGCGCATCACGGCGATCGTGTCGGTGCGCTCCCCACTGAACGAGCCCAGATTCGGGAGGTTGGGATCTACTCCTTCCCGACTGTCGGTGCCGACAACGAGGTAGTTGGTGCCAGTTGGGCTGCCCTGCAGGACACCAGCCAGCTCAACGCGCTCAACACCACGCCAGGCCGACCACGAGGAGACACCAATGACGCCGAGAGGCAGGCCGATCAGAGAGGCAAGCGCCAGCAAGACCCAAGGCCAACGGCGGGCACGGTCAGGAACTTCGACATGGATCCCGTCGACCGGCTCGGAGGGCTCCTGCATGGCCGGCGCCTCGACGTGAATCGATCGTGGGTCACGGGGAGGGGTGGACATCGCTATGAGTCAAGCACGCTCTCCGGTGATCGGGACAGCAGGACGCCTTGTGCCACCACCTGTGGATAACTCATGGCTACTCTTACTCGGCGGGCCGTACTCCATGCGTTGTTTCACCATGCTCTCGCTGCAATCCCGGTTCGCTCTTCCCA
>MDTA01052138.1_pt1 | contig 22973 bp, 23 predicted proteins | sample 811151 | NCBI WGS metagenome assembly MDTA01 (sample SAMN05326648, study PRJNA326480) | marine metagenome | isolation source: seawater | place: Indian Ocean: South | collected 2010
AAATATTTGAAAAAAAATCAAATTGATTTAGTCTACACTAACACATCTACATTAATAAGTCCATCAATTGCTGCAAAAATTTATGGTATACCATCCATTAATCACATTCACGAAATCCCCAATAGCAGTTATATTTATTTAAGGTTTATTATAACATTTTTAAATAATTTCTCCAGGGATATTATATGTGTCTCAAAATCAGTTTATAATTTTTGGACAAAAAATGGATTAAAGAAATCTAAAGTTAAAATTATTCATAATGGTTTTAGCCTAAAAAAATCTAAATCTAAAATTCTTGATAACGATAAAATATTATTTACTAGTATTTCAAGGATAATTCCATATAAGGGTCATTCACTATTGATAAGAATATTTGAAATGCTTTGTAAAAAAAATAAAAATATTTATTTACAAATTGCTGGGGATACATTACCAGAATATCAAAAATATTTAAGTGATATAAAATTAAAGGTTAAAGAAAAAGGCCTAGAATCTAAAATATCATTCTTGGGATTTCAAAATGATGTTATTACATTGTTAAATAACTCAGATTTTTTTATTCATACTCCGTTATCACCTGACCCACTTCCTACAGTTATTTTTGAAGCAATAAATTGTAAAACGCCAGTAATTACAAACAATCTGGGTGGAGCTTATGAAATTCTTAATGACGGTAAAAATGGATTAATTATTGAAAACGATTTTATTGAGGAATCCGTTGAAAAAATTTTTTCATTTTTGGACAATAAAAAACAACAGAACGTAAATGTTGAAAAAGCTTTTAATTATGTTTGGGATAATTTTTCAGAAGAACAATTTAAAAGAAAAATATTAAATTCAATTGGATAAAAAACTAAAAATTTCGATAATTGGTTCTAGAGGGTATCCATTTGTTTACTCAGGATATGAAACTCTAGTTAAAGAGCTATCTGAGAGATTAGTAAAGAGTGGACATCATGTAAGAGTTTATTGTCACAGTTCACTATTTAAAAAAAAACCAAGACTAGTCAATGGAATTAAATTAATATATACTCCTTCAATTAAATCTAAAATTTTTTCACAATTGTTTAATTCCTTTTTTTCCTTTACACATGCCTGTTTTTCAAATACGGATGTAGTACTAGTTGTCAACCCGGCTAATGGTCCTTTTGGACTTTTAACTAAATTATTTAGAATCCCGGCGGCTATTAATGTTGATGGCTTGGAATGGCTAAGGCCAAAATGGAAAGGTGTGGGATCAATTTATTTTAAGTGGGCATCAAAAATGGCTACTCTATTCTATGATCAGATTATAAATGATTCTGATGAAATGAGAAAGGTTTATTTGAGTCTTTTTAAAAGAGATTCTAAGGTTATCGCTTATGGAGCCAGCATTAGAAAATCAAAAAATCCAGATTTAATAAAAAAGTGGATTTTAAAACAAAGAGAATATTACTTGGTTATAGGAAGATTAATACCTGATAATAATGCTGATTTAATCATAAAAGGGTTTTTAAAATCTAATTCAAAAAAGAAATTAGTAATTGTAGGGGATGTCCCTTACAAAGATTCTTATGCTTATGATTTAAAAAAAATAAATGATAAAAGATTGATTTTCACAGGTTATGTAAAGGATCAAGATTTGCTGGCTGAATTATATCACAATTGTTATGTCTATATACATGGCCATGAGTTTGGCGGAACCAATCCTACTATGATTAAGGCCATGGCTTACGGCACTGCTGTTCTAGCTTTGGATACGCTATTTAATAAGGAAATGCTTCAAAAAGGAAAGTTTGGAATGTTTTTCAAAAAAGAACTTTTATCAATAACTAATATGATTGATTACTGTGAAAAAGAAAATGTTTTAATGGGCAGACTAAGACAGGAATCTGTAAACGGAATTACTGAAAAATATGATTGGGATTTTGTTACCAGTCAGTATTTAGAGGTTTTCAAATCTTTAGTTAGTCAAAGGAATTAAGTAGGCTAATTTTAAGGTCATGTGAAAATTATTCACATCATTTCCTGGATGATAATATTCAGTCGCTGTATCGTCTAAATCCCACTGATAATTTAAACTTCTAGAATACATTAAATTTGAAGATAGCCATAGATTTTTATATTTTTTAGAGAAATTTACGAACAGATTAAAATCTTTCCAATAACGCCTTGGGTCGCGAGCTGATGAAAAAGCCTCGTGATAAAAATCATTGTCTTGATCTATTATTTCAAGTGCAATTCCTAACTTTTCTTTATCTTTTATTCTATTTAGTGCAAAATACTGTGAATTACTTCCGGGGCCTATACCAGCCCCCAACACTTCCCCTTCGTTGGTATAGCCATCATAAGTCCAACTGTGCTCATACCAAGACCCTGCATTTCGTAATAATCTACTAGCTGTTTGCTCCATTTGTGTCCATTCCCAAGAGAACAAAAAATCATCATTATTAATTTTGAAAATCTTTTGTAAACCAATTGTAACGGCCCTACTGTGATCTGAGTCCAATAACAAATCTCTAATGTTCTGCTTAGAATCATTGTGGTTGTAGTCCACGTAAATTTCTGCTTTAGAATCTTTCCATAACCATCTTAAAAATACTCCAGCAGCTTGATTAGTTTGCGCCTCATAATTTTCATATTTATCATTTTTTCTAAATAAGTTGCTAAACGCTGGAAACCAAGTAGGCGATCCCTCTAGCCAAGGATATTTACCCTCTACTAAAGCCCCATACATTTGTACCCATCTAATAAAGCCTAATGAGAGACCTGAGACCCATTTTGGAGAATAAGTGATGGAGTACCCTTGTAAATACCTCCAATCATCTGTCTCTCCTCTTTGATTTATTTTAGGTACATAAATATTAGTTCCTGCGTGCTGCCTTTCTGAACCTGCAGGTAAATAGCCTGAAGATTCTAATCTTCCTGAGACCACTTGCCACTCAAAGTTTCCGATTTTAGTTTTTAAGGGTTTAGTTGTATTAAAAGTAATGTGCTTAAATCCTCTGGCATGATTACTCATCATGATGCTGTTTCTTATAGAGGGACCCCACCAAATATTTTCATTAGAAATGCCAAGACTAAATCCTTTAAAATTTAACCTAATACTAGATTGCCCTAGTAAGGTTTTACTAATACTTTTTTCACCAAATCGTTCAGGCATATCTATATGATTCCATAACTTATACCTTTTTGCCCATATAGATGAATAATGGCCATTGGGCCCTTCTCCAAACCCTTCAAAATCTTTATTTTCAGAAAATAAATATTCAGGTTTTAGTTGAATAGAAAGTGGGCCTATTCCTGCATAAATCCCCGCGCTTAATATGTGCTGATATCCACGATTTGGAACCATACTTCCGTTATTTCTGTTGTAAGGGTGATGGCTATTGAATTCAATATTATAATCTAGAGGAAGGATTTTTATTTTTCCATTTCCTTTCAAGAAACTTAGGAGTGTAGGAGCGTATTTTTCAGAATCAAAAATTTCTTTATTTATTTCTATTCCATTTTTGCTAATATCGAAGGGTTTTAGTGTAAAAGAAACATCACTTTTAAAATTTCCTAGAATTTGTGAGGTTCTTAAATAATCGTTTAAATACGGTTCATTAAGGTTGATTGTTTGGCAGTATGATATAATAAACTTAAAAAATAAAAATAAGAAGAAGATGTATTTCATTAATTGTAGGAAATTACTCTTACTTTTAAATTGTCCAGAGACCAGCTTTCATCACATTTAGATTGAACAACTCCATCTTTGTCCACCGCATTAGGCTGATAAAGCTCATCATAAAAACGGATTACAACAGCATCACCACTGCTTTTAAAACTTCTTTCAATTTTGTAAAGGGATGTTTTACCACCAAAAAAATTATTTTCACATTTACGGCTTAAATCAGTTTTAAATGAACCTGTTTTTGGGTTATTTTCATAAGGATAATTTTCAGGATAGGATTGTCTCAAGCAGTAATTTGAGAAACATGGACTGTTAGAAAATGTAGTGACAAATTTATCAACTGATGTATCTTTAAACAGGTCCATATCAGGTCTGTATTCCATGATCCATTTATCAGCTTTATCGTTTGTGTCAAAACCATTAAAATTTCCATCCCAAGATCCGTGAATATATAAATCAAATGAGACAAAAACATATTCATGATCTCCTACATTGTTTAAATGTAATGTAAACCCATCATTGTTAAAATCGCCTAGAACTGTTGTATTATTAAACTTTGAAAATCCTCCTCCGTCAATTTCACTTAAGTCATTATTTTCAAAATCATTCTCATAAATCAGCTCATCTCTTATGATTTCTGGGTATGAACAGGAATCAATTATGAATAGGAGAATTAAGATTTTAAGTAAATTAGTTAAACGCTTTTTTTCCACAAATAATTTTTTAGGATTTTATGAAAATTTATGACCTTTTTTATTTAATTCTTCACTTGGAAGCTTTTTGAAATATTTAAATGTGTTTTCTAATCCTTTTTTTCTTGAAACCTGAGGTTTCCAATTTAAAATATTTATAGCTTTTGTGATATCAGGTTTTCTTTTAATTGGATCATTTATTGGAAGAGGTTTAAATATGATTTTATTGTTATTTCCACCAAGTTTTATAATTTCTTTAGTAACTTCAATCAAAGTGATTTCCTCAGGATTCCCTAAGTTAATTGGCTTAGTATAGTTTGAGTGTAATAGTTTGTAAATCCCCTCAGTCATGTCCTCAATGTAACAAAAAGATCTTGTTTGAGAACCATCTCCAAATACTGTTAAGCTTTCATTCCTTAAAACTTGACCCATAAAGGCTGGAATTGCTCGTCCGTCATTCACTCTCATTCTTGATCCATAGGTATTAAATATCCTAGCGATTCTAATATCCACCCCATGATAGGTATGGTAAGCAGTAGCAAGTGCTTCCTGAAATCGCTTGGCCTCATCATAAACGCCTCTTGGACCAACAGGGTTGACATTACCACAGTATTCTTCACTTTGAGGGTGTTCTAAAGGGTCTCCATAAACTTCTGAGGTGGAAGCAATTAAAATACAGCAATTATTTTTTAATGCAATTTTTAAAATATTCTCTGTTCCCAAAGACCCAACTCTAAGAGTTTGTAGTGGAATTTTCAAATAGTCAATTGGACTGGCTGGAGAAGCAAAATGGAGGATATAGTCTATTGAATCATCTATTTTAAAATCATGGGTTATATCAATTTTTCTAAATTCAAAATCATTAATTGACTCTAAATGAGATAGATTCTTCATGTTTCCAGTAATTAGGTTATCTATCCCTAAGACTTTATAGTTTTCAGAAAGAAAATAATCACATAAATGTGACCCTAAAAAACCAGCAGCGCCAGTGATTAAAACAGTTTTTTTCATTAAATAATTAAAAAAATCAAAAATAGGGTTTTTTAATTTTAATAAAAATTGAGTACTTTTGTTACTTAATATATGTTAGATTCACTAATTACATCTAAAACTAGATTAAGACTTTTGATTAAGTTTTTTTTAAATATTGCTAATAAAGGATATTTAAATGGACTAGCGAATGAGTTTGGAGAATCTACAAATTCTATTAGAAAAGAGTTAAATAATTTGTCATCTGCAGGTTATTTAGAAAAGTTCAGTGAAAATAACAAGGTTATTTACATGGCCAATGCTTCACATCCTTTGTTTAAGATCATTCAAAAAATAGTAAAAAAACATTTAGGAATTGAAGAAATTTTAGAAACGGTTTTAAAAAGAATTGGTCAGGTGAAAAAAATTATGATTCTTGGAGATTATGCTGAAGGAATTGATAGTGGACATATAGAAATTTTAATTGTTGGAGATAATATAAGTGAAGATTATTTAAAAAAAATTGCTCCAAAAATTGAAAAAAAAATAGATAGAAAAGTTAGTTTTTTTGTTTCAAATTCAACCTTGAAACAAAAGACTTTAACTATTTTTGAAGCATAAAATATTTATCCATATTATTGAAAGATAATTGTGATTTTTGAGGCGAAGCCGTGAATTTAAATAAAGATTAAAATGAGTAAAATTAGAGTAGGTGTTCTTGGAAATGGTTTTGTAGGAGAAGCGATTTCTTTTGCTTTTTCATCAGTAGCTGAAATGTACATTTATGACATAGATTCATCAAAATGTTTAAATGATATCGAGACTGTACATAATTGTGATTTTGTATTTGTATGCGTACCTACTCCAATGTATGAGGATGGATCGCAAGATTTATCATATGTTGAGAGTGCATTTGAAAAGGCCTCAGATAAACCGATTTATATATTAAAATCAACAGTGTTGCCTGGAACAACGGAGGGACTATCAAAAAAATATCCAAATTTTAAAATTATTTTTTCACCTGAGTTTTTAACAGAAAGAACTGCAAAGTTGGATATGTTGACTCAATCTAGAATTATTCTTGGAGGAGATTTATACCTCACTGAAAAAGCAAAAATCTTATTTAATAAAAGGTTTAAAATTAAAAACATAATTCAAACCGATTCAAAAACAGCCGAGCTCACAAAATATATGAATAATACTTTTTTTGCCACGAAAGTCAGCATAATGAATGAGTTCAAGCTAATTTGTGATAAAATTGGAGCCAACTGGGAGGATGCGCTTAGGGGTTTTGTTTCTGATGGAAGAATAGGAGATAGTCATTTAAATGTTCCTGGGCATGACGGAAAGCTTGGCTATGGGGGAACCTGTTTTCCAAAAGATGTTAATGCTCTTTTGTATTTTTCAAAAAAACATAATATTAATTTAAACACCATTTCTGGCGGTTGGAATACAAATCTAAAAGTTAGGAAAGAAAAGGATTGGGAAGAAAAGATAGGGAGGTCTGTCAGTAAAAAAAACTGAATTAAAATTTTTACAAAATAACAAATTGATAACGCGAATTATACATAGGTTTCAACATCAATGGTCCATATAAGCCTGAATATTACAGATATTAAAAAATGAAAGTTCTTGTTACTGGAAAAGGTGGTCAATTAGCTTCGGAGTTTGAACATATTTACGGAAATAATCCTAATTGGACATTTGTTTCTATTGATGAGTTTGATATAACAAATAAAAAGCAAATTTTAAATTTTATTAATTTTAAACATTACAATTATATTATAAATTGTGCAGCTTACACTCTTGTTGATGATTCAGAAGATAATGTAGAATTAGCATATAAAGTAAACGATATTGGTGTTGGAAATTTAATTGAAATTTGTGAATTAATGAATTCTAAATTCATTCATTTTTCAACTGACTATGTTTTTTTTGGTGACAAAGGTAAACCATACACTGAAACTGATAAACCTAATCCTACGAGCGTATATGGAAAATCAAAATTAGCTGGTGAAAATAGATTACTAAATTCTAATATATCAAGTATAGTTATTAGAACATCTTGGGTATATTCAACTTTTGGAAATAATTTTGTTAAAACAATGCTTAGGTTAGCTAAAAACAGAGATTCTTTAAGTGTTGTAAATGATCAGATAGGATCTCCAACTTACGCAGCAGATATAGCTGATGTTGTTTTACAAATTATTAATTGTAAAAATTATAATTGGAAAAATGGAGAGATTTTTCATTATTCTAATGAAGGAGAATGTTCATGGTATGATTTTGCTCAAGAAATTTTTAAAATTTTAAAAATCAAAATTCAACTTAATAAAATTAGAACTGTGGACTACCCCACTAAGGCTTATAGGCCATCCTACACTTATTTGGCTAAACAAAAAATAAAGTCTCAATTTAATATTGAGGTATATAATTGGAAGCATAGTCTCAATATAATGTTAAAGAAAATGATATGAAAATATTAATTACAGGAGGAGCCGGCTTTATTGGTTCACACTTAGTAAAGTTATTTGTTAACAAATATAAAAATTACCAAGTTTACAACCTAGATGATCTTACTTATGCAGGAAATCTAGAAAATTTAATTGAAATAGAGCAAAAGTCTAACTATAATTTTATCAAAGCTAACCTAAATGATGATAAAGAAATTGATAAAATTTTTAAGAAATTCAAATTTGATAGTGTAATTCATTTGGCTGCTGAATCTCATGTTGATAGATCGATAACAGATCCAATTAGTTTTTTAAAAACTAACATTATTGGTACTGTTAATCTCCTCAATAGTTTTAAGAGTCTTTGGAAAGGAAATTATAATGGAAAACTTTTTTATCATGTAAGTACCGATGAAGTATATGGAACTTTAGGTGAAACTGGATATTTTACTGAGAAAACACCCTACGATCCAAGATCACCATATTCAGCTTCAAAAGCAAGCTCCGACCATTTTGTAAGAGCATATGGTGAAACTTACAAAATACCATATTTAATATCTAATTGTTCAAATAATTATGGAGAATTTCAATTTCCTGAAAAATTAATCCCTCTCTTTATTAATAATATAATACATAATAAAAATCTTCCTGTATATGGTGATGGAAATTATACAAGAGATTGGCTTTACGTAAAAGATCATGTTAAAGCTATTGATGTAATATTTCATAAATCACAAAAAAATAAAACCTATAATATTGGAGGATTTAATGAATGGAAAAATATTGATTTAATTAAGCTTCTTTGTAGTATTATGGATAAAAAATTACGCAGAGAAAATGATACAAGTCTAAAGCTGATAACATATGTTAAAGATAGACCAGGACATGATAAAAGATATGCAATTGATGCTAAAAAACTAAATGATGAGCTAAATTGGAAACCATCTGTTACATTTGAAGAAGGATTAAATATTACTGTTGATTGGTACCTTAATAATAGTCAATGGCTAAAAAATGTTACAAGTGGAAAGTATAAAGATTATTATAATAAACAATATAAATTATGAAGGGAATTATATTAGCAGGAGGATCGGGAACAAGACTCCATCCATTAACATTGAGTGTTTCAAAGCAATTACTTCCGGTATATGATAAACCAATGATTTACTATCCTTTATCAACTTTAATGTTAGCAGGAATTAAAGATATATTAATAATTTCAACACCTTATGATTTACCTAATTACAAAAAACTATTAGGCACAGGTAAATCTTTGGGTATAAATCTTAGTTATATTGTGCAAAAAAAACCAGAGGGATTAGCTCAAGCTTTTATTCTTGGAGAAAAATTTATAGGTAATGATTCAGTATGTCTTGTACTGGGTGATAATATTTTTTATGGTAAAGGATTTTCGGGAATGCTAAATTCAGCAATTCATACTGTAAATAAACAAAATAAAGCAACTATTTTTAGTTATTATGTTGATGACCCTGAAAGATATGGAGTTGCCGAATTTGATAAAATTGGCAATGTATTATCCATTGAAGAAAAACCTGCAGTACCAAAATCTAACTATGCAGTTGTTGGTTTATATTTTTATCCACATGATGTTGTTCAGATATCAAAATCAGTTAAGCCTTCAGCAAGAGGCGAATTAGAAATTACATCAGTAAATAATGAATATTTAAATAAAAATAGATTAAAAAATCAAACTTTTACTCGTGGTGATATCTGGTTAGATACAGGAACTCATGACTCATTAGCTGATGCTGGTGAGTTTATCAGAGTTTTGGAAAAAAACCAAGGATTTAAAGTTGCATGTATTGAAGAAATTGCAATGATTAAAGGATTTATCTCTAAAAAACAGGCATATGTTTTAGGAAAAAAATTAGGAAAAACTCAGTATGGAAAATATATTATAAATAAGTCAAATCAATGGAAATAATTGAAACATCAATTCAAGATTTAAAAATCATAGAACCTAAAGTTTACAATGATGATAGAGGTTATTTCTATGAATCTTTTTCAGAAGATTTTATTACAAAAAATTTTCCAAAAACTAATTTTGTTCAAGAAAATGAATCTTTTTCAAAGTATGGAGTTCTTAGAGGTCTTCATTTCCAACTCGCTCCATTTAGCCAAGCTAAACTAGTTAGAGTTATTAAAGGTAAAGTTCTTGACATTGCATTAGATTTAAGAAAAGAAAGTAAAACTTATGGTCATTATGAAAAAGTTATTTTATCTGGTGAAAATAAAAAACAATTTTTTATACCAAGAGAATTTGCCCATGGATTTGTTGTATTGAGTGATTATGCAATTTTTAGTTACAAAGTTGATAATGTATATTCTCCAAATTTTGAATCTGGAATAATTTATAATGATAAAAGCCTCAACATAGATTGGGAAGTTAGCTTTGACAAGCTTGTGATCTCAAATAAAGATCTGAATCTTAAAACATTTGAAGACTTTACTAATTCAATAAAATAAAATTGGACGATAGCCAATTTAAAATCAAAAAAAATTCAACTTATAATTTATTAGGTTCTTTATTGCCAATGATAATAGGAATTTTAGTAATTCCTTATCTAGATAAAAATCTTGGAATTGAAAGAATTGGTTTATTGACAATATTTTGGTCACTTATTGGCTATTTTAGCGTTTTTGATTTTGGTTTAGGTAGAGCTATTACTCAAAAAATTTCATCAATTAACAATGATTTGTCAGATTTAAAAAAAAAATCTACAATTGGATTGTTTTTAACATTGATTTTAGGTTTTTTAGGAACTTTAATTTCTGTATTATTACTTCAACTTTTTCCTTTATCAAATTTTAAGATTAGTCAAGACTTAATTAATGAAGTAACTATATCAACATATTTAGTTTGTTTTTCAATTCCATTAACTACTTTCTCAAGTGGTGCTAGAGGAATTTTAGAAGGTGTTTTGATGTTTAAAGAAATTAATATTTTAAAATTTTTTTTAGGACTAACAAATTTTATTTTTCCTGTAATTTCAATCATTTTATTTGGAAATAATTTAATATTCATTGTAGCATTATTGTTATTCTCAAGGTTAATTTATTGTATATTAATTTATAACCTCATAAAATCATATATTATTTCAATAAACATTAAAGAATCTCAGAGTGAAGTTAGAAGTTTATTTATTTTCGGTGGATGGATGACAATATCTAATATTATCAGCCCCCTTATGGTAATTGCTGATAGATTTGTCATAGGTTTTGTTTTAGGTGTTTCAGTTGTAGCTTATTATACTGTTCCATCAGAATTTTTAATAAAACTTTTAATAATACCTGCTGCAATAACTACATCAGTTTTTCCAGTATTTTCAAATTTATTTTTTAGTAATAAAAAAAGATTAAAAAAAATTTATAATAAAACAATTATTTTAATCTTTTCGTTAATGTTTGTAATTACTGCTTTAACTTTTGTTTTTTCAGAATTTGGACTTGAAATTTGGTTAGGATATGATTATAAGAACAATTCAAGTTTAATTGTGAAAATTTTACTTTTTGGAATTTTATTTAATAGTATAGCACAAGTACCGTATTCTTTGATTCAATCATCTGGCGATGCAAAATCTACAACAATAATACATGTTACTGAGTCTATAATTTATTTTCCATTACTTTTTTTACTGATAAATAAATTTGGAATTATTGGCGCTGCATTAGCGTGGACAACTAGGGCATGCATTGATTTTATTTTATTGAAAATTGTTGCATTAAAAAAAATCACAAAATGACATCAAAATTTTCAATTTCCGTTGTTTTATATAATCCATCTATTAATCAATTAAATAGAATAGTTGAAATTTCTAGATTAGGGTATCAATTTTATTTATTTGACAATTCGATCAATATTAATAATAAATTATTCAAAAATTCTACAAATGTTAAATATTTTTCATTTAATAAAAACATGGGTATTGGTTTTGCTTTAAATTTTTTAGCAAATAAAATTTATATCGACAAATTCAAATATTTTATATATTTTGATCAAGATACTATTTATAAAAAATCAACACTAAGTTTCATAAATAATTTCATCAAATATAAAATTTCAAAGAGTAGAGAGGATATCTTCTGTTATAATTTCACTTCAAAAACCAGTAATTTTAAAACAAAAGAAGCGTTATTATGCATTAGTAGTGGAAGTTTATTTAATACCAAAATATTAAAGAAAATTGGATGGCATAATAAAACATATTTTATTGAAGGTGTTGATTATGAAATATGTTTACGAGCTAAAAAATTTAATTATAAGCTTTCAATAGTATATAACACACCTGGGTTTGATCATGTTACTGATCAACCTGATGAGTTAATGTCTTTATTTGGAAAAAATATTTTACTTAGAAGATATTCGCAAAAAAGAGTTTTAGATAGTTTTAAAGCTTACTTTAGGATACTATTTTTTACATTAAAAAACTTTATGTTTAAAGATTTTTTAATAATTTTTAGAAGCTCAATGATTTATTCTTTAGGAAGAATATTGTCTGTTTTATTTTTAAATAAAAAATATGAAAATCAATAAAAATACAAATGTAGCAGTATTTACTGTATGTAACATAAACTATTTACCTAAAGCATTGGTTTTAGGAGAATCTTTGTATGACAACAATAATATTATTTTAAAAATTTTTGTATTTGATAAAAAACAGAAATTGGATAAAATCCCTAAATATATTTCCTTAGAGTGGGTTGAAGAATTAGGTCTTGAAAATTGGAAAAGATATGCTTTTTTATACGATATAATTGAATTTAGCACAAGCCTTAAGCCTTATATTTCTATCAAATTGTTAAAAGATTATGAAAAAGTTATTTTTTTTGATCCAGATATCTACATCTGTTCAAAAATTGATTCAATTATAGAAGATTTAAATAATAGTCCAGTTATTTTAACTCCACATTACATTAAACCTCAGCCAAGAACGATTAATGAATCTGATCTTCCAATGATGAGATTCGGATCTTTTAATTTAGGTTTTTTTGCAGTAGATAATTCTAAAGATGCAATACTTTTTCTTAATTGGTGGAATATTCGGTGTTTAGACTTTTGTTTTATGGAATCTCAGTTTGGTTTATCTACAGATCAAAAGTGGGTTACTATAGCACCTTGTTTTTTTGATTTTTTAAAAATATCATTTAATCCTGGATATAATTTTGCCCCTTGGAATACTTTTGAGAGAAGCATTTCAAAAAAAATTAATAAAATTTATAAAGTTGAAGATAAATTTGATTTAGTTTTTTTTCATTTCAGTAATTTCAATCATGATGATCCTCAATATTTGCTGAAAAGAGCTTCAAATGAAAAGAATCAAAGTTATAAGTATGTTGAGGAAATAGGATTGAATTATTCAAAAAAATTAAAATATTATGAAAATTTAATTCCTAAAATAAGTTATTCTTTTGATTACATGTCAGATGGTTCATACATATCACCAACTTTAAGAAAAGCTTATTCAAGTGTAATAAATGAATTTGACCATGTTATGGATCCATTTAATATTGAGAGTGATTTTGGAAAATTTATTAAAAGAAATAATCTTTTTTCTAAACCTAACTTAAATAACTATTCTTATCCTAGTATTAATGATTCTAAAAATCATGGATTTTATTTTAAAATAATTTATTTAATAATGAGAATTATATTAAAATTTGTTGGACCAAATAAGTTTTATGATTTATCAAAACTGATGGTTTATTTATCTGTTTACAGATTTAAGGATCACAAATATTGGAAAATATGACCAATATTCTGAAATTTTCAATTTTTTTTCTTTGGTTTTCTGCTTTCTTTGATCCAATTGGTAATCTCTTTTATTTCAGATATATTTCATTAGTATTAGCTTTATTTTTAACATTTTTTTTAATAATAAATAATAAAATTAGTTTTAAACCTAATCTTAGGTGGATAACTATACTATTGTTGAGTATTTTAATGCCCCTTTACGGATTAATGATTTACTCAGTTAAAAATATCGGATTAGAATTTATTGATACATCTTATATAGCTGCTGGTCTGATACTAATAACTTCTCTTTTGTATTATAAAAGTAATTTTTTGAATTCAGGAATTAAGGCCTTAGTTATTAATGCAAGAATATTATCTCTGATAATTTTATCTGCCTTTATTCTTGATATTTTTTTTAATAACAATTGGGTAAGTTTTTTTACAGAAAGGGATATAGCAAGAGTCAGTTTTAGAGAATATGGAAATTATAAATTACCGTATATATATTTTTTAGCATCACCATTATTAATATTTTTAATTTCTTATGACTACTCAGTTTATAAAAAAAATAAAAAATTAAAAACAATTTCTTTGTTTTTAATAAGCACTCTTGCTCTGTTTTTAAGTGGAACAAGAGCACATATGATAATAGCTGTATTGTTCATACCTATTTATCATTTATTATCAATAAGTTTTGATTTTAAAAAAATATTTTATTTTACTTCGATATTAGGTGCTTTTATTTTAATATTTCTATTAAATAGCGATATCAAATCGATAATTGATTTATTTTTCTCTGTCTCAGAAACTAGTAATTTTCACAAAATATCAATGCTAAAAGTATATGGAAAAATTTTTAGTGAACCCGCTAACTTATTGATAGGTCAAGGATATAATGCTCATGAATGGTCTTACTTATTTAGGTCAATAATATCAACAGAAATTGGAGCCTCAAAAACTGAATTGACATATATAGAAATAATTAGAGTATATGGTGTTTTTGTTTCATCATTATTTTTTGTTTTAATTAGTTATGTAGTCGTAAAACTAAAATCATCAAATAGAGAATTTAAATGGTTTTATATAGCTTTTTTATTGACATTGATTAATTCTTCAATCAATCCATATTTTTTCTCAACCAATGGAATTTTACCTTTATGTATTGCTATTTCAATTCCTTTATTTTCATCAAAATTTAATGAAAGCTAAAATTATTTCTACAAGATTCAATCCAGGCCATGCATCACATATAGAGGCAATGATATTACTTCTGAACGAGTTGAATTTCTCTGTAAAGATGAGTGTAAATAAAGAACTAAAAAAGTTTATAAAAATTAAAAATTCAGTTAAAAATCTTAATGAAAATGAGTTAAAATTATCAATTCTTATGTTTCCTAGCATCAATGGTTTTTTTGAATTATTTGTAGATAGATTCTTTAATAAATACAAAACAGTTTACATATATCATGAACCATTTACTTCATTTAAGTCATACTATAATTCAGGTTTTTCAGTTTTTAAAGTTTTTAAAGTTTTTTTGATTTCTTTGATAAGTAAAGCCACATGTGTTATATCTAACAAAGTTATTCTTCCATCTGAGAATGCTTTTAATATTTTAAATAAAAATAAATTTTTAGAAGAGAAAATTGTTAAGTTAAATTTGATTTTTCACGATGAGTCCGATGAAATTTTAGGAAAATCATCAAGAAAATATATATCATATATTGGAACAATCGCTGAAGATCATGCATTTGAAGAATTTGTTAATTTAATTTATTCATATACCAAAACTAATAAAAGAAATATTGATTATAAATTTTTAATTGCAAGCAAGAACTATATTAATTCAAAATTTTTAGAACAAATAAATTATTGTTTGTCTAAAAATTCATTAATATTAAAAGTTGGAAAACCCATGTCAAATCTCGAGATAAATGATTGTTTTAAGAAGAGTTTAGTTGTCTGGAATGCATATAGAAGATCTATGCAAAGTGGTGTGTTACCTAAAGCTTACATGTTCGGAACGCCAGTTATTATAAGTAAAAATAATAAAAGTGAGTTTTTTTCTAACACAAAGAATGGTATCCTTTTAAAAAAATATGAACTGAATGAGTTTATTAGTGCATTAAACCAAATTGATAAGAATTTTCAAATTATGAGCGAGTACTCTAGGAATTTTTATAAGAATAACTTTGACTATAAGTCTCTCATAACTAATTTTAAAGAAAATATAATTGAAAAGTAAAAAAAATATTTCTGTAGATCTCTCGAGACCATCATTTTACTCTGAAAATGACTCTACTTTACATGTTTATAAGAGAAGATTAACTTATAAACACTACTTTAGGTTATTAAAAAAATATTTTAAAAAAAATCAAAAAATTAAAATTTTAGATATTGGTTCAGGACCTGGATTTTTTTTAAAATTTGCAGGTGAAAATTTTAATAATTCAAAATTATTTGGAATAGAATATGACAACAGACTAGTTGAAATAAGTAAAACTAGAGCTAAATATGCTGATATTAAAGAAGGTAATGCTGAAAAATTTAGTTTTGATTGTAAGTTTGAAATAATTGCATCTTTTCAAGTTATAGAACATTTATACAATCCTCAAAAAATGATTCAAAATGTTAAAAAGCATTTAACTAATAATGGTATTTTTTTATTCACAACACCAAATCTTGGAGGTAATGGCGCTAAAATATTAAACAAAAAGTGGTCAGGTTACAGAGATGATCATGTTGCTCTAAAATCCAAAAAAGAATGGGAAAAGATCTTATATGATAATGGTTTTATTCCTCTATATTCTGGTAGTACTTTTTTTTCTGGCATTCCATTATTAAATAAGTTTCCTCTTGGAATTGTAAACTGGTCTCTACTATTTCTTTTTGGATCTTTAAAATGGAACTACGGAGAGGCATATGTAGGTTTATATAAATTAAAATAGTATTCATATTACTCTATTAAATTTTAAATAAATGTCAAAAATTGAAAATAAAACATTATTAATTACGGGTGGAACTGGATCATTTAGAAATGCAGTATTAAAAAAATTTCTTAAGAAGGATAATTTCAATGAAATAAGGATTTTTAGTAGAGATGAAAAAAAACAAGATGAATTAAGACATAAATTATATCTATAGAGTTCTTAAATTAAAGTCAACAGATTTTTCAAAGCCAATTGCGATTGGGGTTATTTTTTATTTGTTCGTTGCTTTAGGTAATCCAAATCTTTTTGATATACAGTTTATTTTTCTGCATTTAATCGGGGAATGTATCCTCTACAAACGGGGTTAAGATTAATTTTTTTATTAATAGTTTAATATTCAGTCATTTATAAATAGAATACAAATAATCGAACTATCTATTTTTTATTATTAGTATATTTAAAAATTATTTTAAAACACGTTAATTAAAAAAATTTTTATATGAAGATATTGGTTACAGGAGCTGCTGGAAACATAGGTACAAACTTATGTAACGAGCTTAAGTCAAGGGGTCATGATGTCATAGGTTTGGACTTATACAATACCGAAAGAGATGATTACGTTAGATGCGATGTAAAGCATTACAGGCAATTAGAAAAAGTCTTTAATGATTTTGGAAAATTTGATTTTGTTTATCATTTAGCAGCTGAATATGGAAGATGGAATGGGGAAGCCTATTATGAGAATTTGTGGATGACTAATATGATTGGCACTAAAAACATTCTTGAGTTTCAAACTAAATTAGGATTTAAAATGGTTTTTTTCTCTTCATGCGAAGTTTATGGTGATTACACTGGATTTATGACCGAAGATGTAATGGTTGATAATAAAATTTCGGACACATTTCAGATGAATGACTATGCTATAACTAAATGGGCTGGAGAATTAATGTGTTTAAATGCTACAACAATGTATGGAAATGAAATAGTAAGAGTTAGACCTTTAAATTGTTATGGTCCTCATGAGCATTACACTCCTTACAGAGGCTTTATCCCTAAATTTATTTATTTATCACTAACAAAAAAACCTTATACAGTTTATAAAGGTCATAAGAGAATAATAGATTATGTTGAAGATTCATGTTTTACATTTGCTAATATTTCGGATAACTTTATCCCTGGAGAAGTTTATAATGTTGGAGGAAAAGTAGAATGGGAAATGGACATTAAAGAATATTCAGATATAGTACTAAAAGTAACAGGTGGTGATCCTAACTTAGTAACATATAAAGAAGCTGAAAAATTCACTACAAAGATTAAAACTGTTGACTTTTCAAAAGCAATCAAAGATTTAAATCACAATCCAGTTATTGACCCCTTAGAGGGAATAAAAAGAACAACCGCTTGGATGAAAAAATCTTATGGTTTATAAAAAAAATTTAATAGTTTTTGGAACAAGACCTGAAGCTTTAAAAATGATTCCTTTAATTAAAAAATTTAAAGGAAAAAAGGGTTTTGAGGCTAAAGTCTGTGTTACTGGTCAACATAGAGATATGTTAGACCAAGTTTTAAGCTCATTTGATGTAGTTCCTGACTTTGACCTAGATTTAATGTCAAAAAATCAAACGTTAACTACTTTAACAAATAAAATTCTGTCTGGTATTGAAACTGTATTAAAAGAATACAACCCAGACCTAGTTTTTGTTCATGGTGATACAACCACAACTTTTGCTGTTTCTTTAGCTTGTTTTTATAATAAAATTAGTGTAGCCCACGTTGAAGCTGGACTAAGAACTTTCGATTTATACTCCCCATGGCCAGAAGAATTTAACAGGCAAATAACATCTAAAATCACAAAGTACCATTTTGCACCAACTATAAAATCTAAAGAAAATTTGATTAATGAAAATATCCCTGATGATCATATATGTGTCACTGGAAACACCATTATAGACACTTTATACTTAGGGTTAGATATTATAAAAAAAGAAAAATTAGATTCGATAATTAAAAACAAATTTAAATTTAATTTTAAAAACAAAATTATTTTAATTACGGCACATAGAAGAGAAAACTTTGGTGAAGGCTTTATTAATATTTGTAATGCTATTAAATTTCTATCAAAAAAATTCAGTAAAGTAAGTTTCGTTTATCCAGTTCATTTAAATCCTAATGTAAAAGATATTGTGGAACTTAAGCTTAGTTCTATAAAAAATGTATTTTTAATTAAACCTCTTGAATATTTAGATTTTATCTATTTGATGTCTAAATCATATATCATTTTAACTGATAGCGGAGGTGTCCAAGAAGAGGCCCCCTCTCTTAATAAGCCTGTTTTAGTGATGAGAGATACCACAGAGAGGCCAGAAGCTGTAGCTTTTGGAAAAGTTAAACTAGTAGGAACTAAAACTGAAAATATCATTAATGAGGTATCTGATTTAGTTGAAAACGAATCTTACTATAAAAGTTTTTTAAAAAATGCTAATCCTTACGGTGACGGAAAAGCATCTCAAAATATTATTAATTTTCTAAAAAAAATAAAACATGTATGAGCATAGAATAAATTTAGTTTCAAAGTATTTTACAGATTTAAAATTAAGTAATAAAATATCTAAGAACCTCGAAGGTAAAAACATACTTGTAGTTGGTGGTGCCGGTGCTATTGGAAGTAATCTAATTATAGCTTTATCTCAATTGGTTGGTTCTAATGGACGAATTATTGTTTTAGATAATTTATCCTCTATTAAAAATAAAAATCCATGGAATATTACTCCTCTACATAATATTATGTTTGTAGAGGGTGATTTAAGAAGTGATATCGATTTAAAAAGAGTTTTTAAAGAAAATATTGAAATAGTGTACCATTTAGCAGCTTTTTTTGCTAACCAAAATTCAGTTGATTATCCTGAAATTTCAGCTGATGTTGATGTAATTGGACATATAAAATTATTAGAATATTCAAGATTAGCTAATGTTGATAGGTTTATTTATGCCTCTAGTGGTTGTGCTATTTATGGGTCATACGGAAAGCTTCCACTTGAAGAAGATTTTATTTCAATGCATTTAACGACTCCATATCAAATTAATAAAATGACTGGTGAAATGTATAATAATTATTATTACCACAATTACGGTCTACCTATAGTTAATTGTAGATTTTTTAATTCTTATGGACCTGGTGAAGTCCCTGGGCAGTACAGAAATGTTATTCCAAATTTTATTTACTGGGCAATGAAAGGTAAAGCTCTTCCAATAACTGGAACTGGAGAAGAGACAAGAGATTTCACATATGTATTAGATTTAGTTCAAGGTTTAGTAAAAGCATCTTATTATAAAGAAGCGGTTGGAGAAAATTTCAACTTGGCAGCCGGAAAAGAGATTTCAATTAGAGACATGGCAGATTTAGTAAATAAAACTACAAAGAATAAAACACCCATTGAGTTCAAGCCTGTCAGGAAATGGGATACCAAAAAAAGGTTATTAGCATCAATTAAAAAAGCTGAAAAGTTAATTGATTATAAGCCTGTCGGTACTTTTGAGGAAGGATTCAATCAAAATATAAAATGGTTTAAAGATAATTGGTCATTAATTGAGGAATCTGCAGATTTTCCACCTGGAATAAGTAGCGCTGTAAGATAATTTGAAAATGAAAAAAAATAAAATTTGGATTGTTTCAGAGTTTTTTTTTCCTGAAATGAATTCTACTGGCTATTTTATGACCACTATAGCAGAAAACTTGGCGCAGGATAATCGAGTATCTGTTATAACTGCTAGTAATAATCAAGATCAAAAAAATGATATTAAATTTAACAATAATATCGATATTCACAGAATAAAATCCTTTAACTTGGATAAAGCTAATTTAGTTAAAAGGACCATAAAACTTTTGCTTTTATCATTACAATTTACTTATATATTATTTTTTAAAGTAAAAAAAGGGGATAAAATATTCTGTGTTACAAACCCTACATTTATTATTTTATTAATTCCTTTTATTAAAATGATTAAAAAAAATATAAATACATCCGTACTGGTTTATGATGTTTTTCCTGAAAATTTGTATGCTACCGGTATATTGTCGAAAAATACATTTTTATATAAATTTTTAAATAAAATTTACAATATCTGCTACGAAAGTTTTGATAATATTATTGTAATTGGAAGAGATATGAAGGAGATTTTTAAAAAAAAAATAAATTTAAAAAAACATGATCGTTTAAAGTTTATAACAAATTGGGCTGAAACATCTTTAGTAACTCCAATGGCTAAAAGTGATAATTCGATAATAAAAAAACTAAAACTCGAAAACAAAATTGTAATTCAATTTGCTGGTAATATTGGAAGAGCTCAGGGTTTAGAACAACTTGTATCTATTTTTTCCTCATGCGATAAAAATAAATTTCATTTCTTATTTATAGGAGATGGAGTAATTTTAAATAAATTAAAAAATCACGTTGTTAAAAATAATATTGAGAACATTACTTTTTTAGGCAGTTTGCCCAGGTCTGAACAAAATATATTTTTAAATGCTTGTGATATTGGATTAGTAACGCTTAATTCTAATATGTATGGTTTAGGCGTCCCTAGTAAATCTTATAATATACTTTCTGCTGGAAAGCCCATTTTCTGTATAGCTAGTTCAAGTAGTGAAATAGCCTTAATGATTAAAGAAAATAAAGTAGGGTGGGTAATTGAAAACAATGAAATTGAAAAAATACCAAAAATTTTAGAAGAAATATTTAATGATAAAAAACAATTAAAGTTGATTTCAAAAAATTGTAGAACCTTGGTTATGAAAAGTTATTCAAAGGAAGTTATTTTAAATAAATATTTTAAATTATTAAAATTTTAAATATTAAACATTTCATTTTTTAAAGTGATTAATAAAATATGAAAAAAACTATGGGTAAAATTTTAATCATAGGTGGTTCTGGATTTGTTGGTTCAAGATTAATTTCAGATTTTAAAAATGTTGACTTTATCAATTTAGATAAAAATCCTAGCCCGCAACATCCAAATATTTCTAAAATTGGAAATATTTGCAATAAAAATGACTTAATTTTTGATAAAGGGATTGAAACTGTCATACTTTTAGCAGCTGAACACAAAGATAATGTCTATCCAAAATCATTATATTATGAGGTGAATGTTGAGGGTACTAATAATGTTTTAAATGCAATGGATGCTGCAGGTATTAAAAATTTAATTTTTACAAGTTCAGTTGCTGTATATGGGCTTAATAAAAATAATCCTAGTGAAAGCCATCAGTTTGATCCTTTTAATCATTATGGTAAGAGCAAGCTTGAAGCTGAATTCGTTATCAAAAAATGGTTTAATAAAGATCCTTATAATAAGTCAGTAACTATAATTAGACCAACTGTTATTTTTGGTGAAAGAAATAGAGGAAATGTATATAATTTACTAAAGCAAATCTATTCAAAAAAGTTTGTTATGATTGGTAAAGGATTAAATAAAAAATCAATGGCTTACGTTGGAAATGTCTCATCATTTATTTACAATAGAATATCTAATAGAGAGTTAGGTCTCAATATTTATAATTACGTTGATAAACCAGATTTAACGATGAATGATTTATTAAGTGTTATTGAAAAAAAGTTAAATTTCAAACTTTTAAAAATAAGTTTACCAATGTGGTTAGGAATTTGCCTTGGTTATTTTATAGATCTCATTGCTTTTATAATTAATAAAAAATTTTCTATTAGCTCTGTAAGAATTAAAAAATTCTGTGCTACTACGCAGTTTGATAGCAAAAAAGCGATGACTGTATTTAAACCGCCATATACAATAAAAGAAGGATTAAATAAAACTCTTGATTATGAATTTTTAAATTCTAATAAGGACGATATTCTATTTTACTCAGAGTAATCAAGAAAATTAATGTACAGATTTTATCACGTAGGTAACAATTCCCCATATAATTAATTCATTTTCTTCTTTTAGTTCTATTGCCTCGTATTTTTTGTTCTCTGGTAATAAATAAAGTTTTCCCTTAGTTTTTTTTATTCTTTTAACAGTAAAATCTCCGTCAATCATACAAATCCCTATTTTACCATTTTCAGGATTTAAAGACCTGTCTATTACAAGTAAATCTCCATCATCAATTCCTGCTTCAATCATCGATTCACCACTAACCCTTGCATAAAAGGTAGCATCCCTATTTTTAACCAACTCCCTATCTAGGCTAATCCTTATCTCTTTAAAATCATCTGCAGGTGATGGAAATCCTGCGGAGATTCCTTGCTCAATCAACCATTGTCCTATTGAATTTCCCTTTTTTGGTTTTAAAAATGTAAGCTTCTCTTTTTTCATTTCACTTTTATAATATCATTCATTTTACATGTATAGTTTGGACTTAATTTTTCTTGCTTCATTTTCCACCTTTTTCTTAGATCTTGAGAAGCAAGTTTAATTTTACTTTGACCTTCTTTTTTCTGAATAAAATCTATAGTTTTCATTAAATATTTATGTTTTGGATCTTCATTTTCAAATAAATTAAGCTGA
>MDTA01194115.1_pt1 | contig 22929 bp, 21 predicted proteins | sample 811151 | NCBI WGS metagenome assembly MDTA01 (sample SAMN05326648, study PRJNA326480) | marine metagenome | isolation source: seawater | place: Indian Ocean: South | collected 2010
AATTTCAACGTCATCGTTGGCATTTATAGTTTTGAGTGTTTTTACTGTGACCTCACTCACACAGCCTTGCACGTATTATTATCCTTACCCTGTCGAAACCTGGTCACCCCCGTTACTTACAGCAACTTTCGCATTCGCAGGTGCAGCATTCGCAGCATTTGCATTGTTTTGAATCACTCATAATTTTATCCTCCTATATTAAATAGGGGAGAGTGATTCAAAATATACTAAACTTCTTTTATTTAACCGTCAGTTATTCCGGCGTCGGCATCACTGACGTCCATCTTAGAGTTGTAGGGCTTATGTTTTGTTACCCAAATTATTGTCTGGTGGGTCTCATTCCCCGGGTGACAGCACTCATCGCCAGCGGTCGGCACCGGAAAAAAACCATTGGGAAATCTCTCGAAAGATTCAACTGTAAATCTTATTCCCGCGGGGCCGTTGTTTTGTGCAGTTACCATGCTTTCTACTGATTTCGGATCACTGCTGTATACTATGACTGCGGAAGGATTCGTCATATGCCCAGGTGGAAGTGTGGGGTACTTTTTCTTTTTTCCTGCTTCTCCATCCAGAGATAATTCAAATTCGGGCATGGTCGAATTGTTCTTAAGTCGACCCACACGATCAATACCTTGTGATTTCAAATAATTAACAAGCTTGAGTGCTGCTGTGGGCGCAGGGCTGACGTCGTCGAAGGGTCGGAATTTTCTTTGAGTAATTTGAATTGTCTCTTGAATTAATTCTCTTTTTTCATCCATAAAATATCTTGGGTCAATTCTTTTTTTGTTTTGCCCTGTAAACCTTGGCATAATTAATTTCTCCTCTCAAAGCTGAAAAAATTTAAATCAAGCTCCTGAAATACTGTTCTAGTTCTTGCAAACTCATGCCTTCGAGCTTCTCCATGGAACCATAAGTATCTCTACTACCAGTCACGTCTTTCGAGAATTCTCTAATATCATCAATAATTTCATTTTCAGTAGAATACTCGCGGTCAGCTAGGCCGGGTAAGTCCAGCTGCTTACCGCCGTCGGCATTAAGTTCTATTCCTAATTTTTTCATGATACCTTGAAAAAGCTCACCGCGCTTTCCGCCACCTGCAACTGTATTGAGGTGGCGAACTATATCATTGAGATGTGCAAAATCTTGGCCATTTAAAAGATCTAATTTCACGTCATGCGTGCCATCACCGGGTTTAGCCTCTATATCAATTTGATCGTCGGCGATTTGGCTAGCGTCTGTGGGATCTTCGCTTTCCGCGTCAAAAGCTTCGTTTATTTGTTCTGTCTTTTCATCCATAAAATATCTTGGGTCAAATCTTTTTTTATTTTGTCCATAAAACTTTGGCATATTTATATCTCCTTAAAATCGTTATTTATCAAATATAGCAAAAGGATTGAAATCCCCCGCTAAAGTTTCTTCTTCCTCTGGAGGGTCATAAGACCCTTGAGGTTGTGTTTGTCTATCTTTGACTGAAGAATCCCAATCGGGATCTAGTTCTTCTATTCTTTCGTCAACTGTCTGCATTTGGTCTGCGATTTTAAACAAATCAAGTGGTAAAGTGTCAACATGTCCCAAAACCTTATGCCATTCTCTCATCCTCTGCATGTGTTGTTCTGCCTCTTGGGGCGTTATTGTATTTGCCGCTTCTAGCTCCGTAAGCTTCTTCTCTTGTTGATCTATTTCAGCATTCATGGCTGCCTTTACTTTAGCTGACTGCTCAGACCAGGAAGGCATATTTAGATCTCTATCTGATTTGAGTTTTTGTTGAACCCCAGCGTCGGCCATTTGCCGCAAATCAGAGTCCTCCTGACCCGGAAGTGGGTCGATTTCAAGAGCCTTTCGGTTTCGAATTGGCGCGCCGAGGCTTGGATCTGTTGAGACCGGAGGGTCTGGGATCTCATCTGGAGGTGTTAATTTTGGTATCGATGAGTCCATCCCACCAGCATGCACGTCGTAAAAAGAGTTGTCGAGTGGGGAGAGACCATCAGCCGGAGCATCGAAATCCTGTCTTTGCCACTTTGGTTTGAGGAAATCAAAAAATCCTTTCTTTTTTGGCTTTTCAACTTCAGGTGTTTTAGGTTGATTTGCTCTCTTGTTCATACTGTCTCTTTGTGCCACGATTGCATCTCTCAATACAGCTCTCCAGTCTCTAATAGTATTAGGGTCGTCTATATCTTCTTTGAGAAAATTTCTCCAATTTTCCATTATTAATTTCAATTTTCACTCTCACTCTTATCTAAAGATTCTGCTAACTTTACTACCAAAAAAGGCGCGACTAACAAAGAAACAATGCACACCATAGCTAAAATATCCATACCAATATTATTCCTGTTTGAAGTCTCTATTAATAGTAATTAGTTTTACAGTGTCTTTTGGTCCCAAAACATTGTAATATCTATATTCTATGTTTGATTTTATTAACTCCCTTATTATACCATAATCGTTGCCACCTGGAAAGGCTCTATCACCAACAAATACACATCTTTCCAGACCGTATTGAATTAGGAAGTTTATTGTTTGACCTTTATCTGCTCCTTTGTTAATTATATCTATACTAATTGAGCCGCCAACAGAAGCCTCCATTTTTGGGTAGTTTTTATTTACATAATTGGCTATAAATTGCCTCTCCTTGTTTACAATGTCCCAATCTTCATATTGTTTTCTTTCGTTTAAGGTGGCATTTCTACCAACAGTAGAAAAATTTAACATACCTGTTCTTAACTCTAGGTGGTTACCTGTTTTAAGTGGAAATTCACTCTTTGTGACAAAACCCAAAAGATCAGATCTTAATTTGCTAGATACCTCAAATGTATTGCTTGCTAGAATTTCGCCGGCGGCATCTCTTATTTCGTTAGACATACAAGAAAAAATTAATTCACATTTTTGCAATATATTTGCAGGAATTTGTTCTTTTATTTTCTCGTAGTCACTGCCGCTTGAAAGGATTATCTTTTTATTGTCTGACCACTTATCAAAAAAAGAAGCAAATTTTTTAGACATCTTTTGCCTAGGCTCTGTTAGTGTGCCGTCGACATCAAATATATAATATATTTTATTTTTCTCTATTGTAATCATCTTCTATTCTTACGACATCTTCTAAATAACTGGTACTTACTTCCGCTAGTTCGACTTCACCATATTCAGCTGAAAACCTATGTATTAGCCCTGGGGTTATATGAAATGATTGGCCTTTCTGCAAATCAATGCATTTAAAGTTTGTATTTTTCTCATCAGAGGGGTTACCTAGTTCAAGCTTAAGAGTACCAGACAAAACCAATATTGTCTCTTCTTTTATTTTGTGATATTGTCTAGATAACCTACACCCAGAATTAATAACGAGAATTTTTCCAGTAAATTCTTCGCAGTGGGACCAGATTATTTCATGGCCCCATGGTTTGTTTATTTTTTTTTGATTGACTATCATATATCCTCTATTTTGGACCAGATAGGTCCACTTTGTAAAGCTTTATTAATCTGTTTAATTCTACTTTGGGTACGCCAAGTATCATTGCTGCTTCTTTTTTGCTGCTTGAGTTTGAAAGGGCAAAGTTCAAGCAGGCTTCTTTAATTATATCTGAGCAATATTTGAAGAATGGAAAATTATATAATTTTCCATTTATAGTCTCCATAGAAACTATTAATTTTAGACTTACTAGATCTTCTATGGAGATGTGCTTTAGATTATTTAAGAAGTTTTTATCTATCTTTTTTTCTTCTAAAAATTTATTTTTTAAGTTGTAATCTTTATTGATTGAAGTGAATCTACTTCTTTTCAACGAATTATCTTTCATTGTTTAACTGCCAAACCCAACCACCTCAACTAAAATAGCACATTCAAACAAACAAATCAAGCTTTTTATTCTGCGGCACTCGCTGCTGCTTGATATTCGTCATTTGTGGGCTCCTCTACGCTAGTAGACATTTCCGACTCCCACTTATCAAAATATAGTTTTAAATTTGCTATTAGGTAATCATAGAACAATTCCTGGTCTTCTGCGTTGTCTAGTTCTCCATAAAAATCAACAATTGATTTTTCGATAGTAGGATATACACGCTCAGCCTTATTCCTGCCAGTAGTATCTTCACCATCTAGAGCCTGCATAGGATTATCTTTATCCTCTTCTGGTGTATTGTCTTCCCCGTCATCTGCATCTATAAGCTTTTCCGCATCCTCTTCCGCGGTTCGAACATCAATATCAACTTTACCATCATCGATGTCTTCGTTAACCTTGTGCAGTTCTGGAGCCACATCGTTAATCTTCACTGGTGCTAAAGTATCTTGCACCCACTTGATAACATGAGACCTAAAAGATTTTCTTTGGTTTTCATCTGTAGTTAGCGTTTTATAGACCTCTCTCAAAGTTGAAAGAATATTCGTATTTTTCAGTAAATCTTTTAGGGTATTTATCCCTGTGTTGTCGTGAAGATCAACAGTTGGATCCTCAGCGCCAGCCTCCAAGATTAGATCCCTTAGTACCATCCGAAGCTTGTGTTCTTCTAATACTGAGCTTATTTTTGAAAAATGCTCTTCATTTTTGAACTTTATAAACTTAAGGAGAGATTTTCGAATTTCAGATCGTAATTTTTTCTCTTTTTTTGAGGTTTTCATTTTTTTAACTCCTGTGGTTTTTTCGTCTCTTTTGCCCGGGGTCTTTTTTGATGTTCCGAGGGCTATCATACCAGCGCCCATGGCTGACAACTCTTCTAGTTCCTCATTGTTTTCCGGATCGTGTACTTGTCCTGCTCCATCTAAGACACCAATTAATGTTTTTCTTGGGCCTTTATCTTCTGCTTTTAACGCATTTGATTTTATTTTGGGTCTTCTTTGGTTGAATCCGCCGCTATGCTTCAACATATCTTGTCGGCCATGGCCCAACAAGAACTCCCAAGCAGCTGGCAGTTTTTCTTTTACTCTTTTTTGAAAAGTGGAATCACCCTCTAGTAGGGCCCTTACCTCCTGAGACAACCTAGAGGACTCTATATCTTGTAGCAAATACTTCATGCCTCTTAGAAAAACTTCACTTACAGGTAACTCAGGTTCATCTACTTGATCTTCTTCGCTCCTTGGTCCACTAGTATCTGCTGCATTTATGCCAAGTATGCCCAATACAGCTAAGGCATCACCCGGGGGAACAAAATCTTGAAATAGTTGCAAGCCCAATACTGATTCTTCAGCCAGTTCTGCAACATGTCTCATATCACTAGCATGAAAATCCATAAATTGTTTACCGCTAGCAACTGAGGGTATAGATTTCATAATATCTGGTGATGCTTGTAACATTTGCCTGTATTGAGGAGAATGTTTATTATCCTCACCCAGTGGACAGGTCACTATCTTTATTTTTAAGTCTTTTCTCGCTTTTTTTACTATGTCATCAAATCTAGAAGCATCTTCTTCTTTGTCGCCACACCCCATATAAACAACTGAGTTTAAAGGCGCCACTAAATCATTACTGGGTTGGTCTTCTGACATAACATAGTCATATACAACCTGCACCGGTGAGGCTGCCTTAGAAACATACGCTTCAGCGTTAACGCCTGAGCCTGCGATGTACTGGTCCCATATTAACTTGGAATCCTCAGCAGTAATCACCTTTTTTGATTTAGGTAAGCTTCTGGAGCTCTTTAGTGGATTGGAGATTATAATAATCACTTTATCAATTGCGTTTATTTTTGCAAACCTTTTGACCATATACAAGTGGCCTTTGTGAGGTGGTTTAAAAGCACCTGGTATTAGGGCTATATTAAGTGGCGCGTTGTCAGTCTCTACCTCATCCGGTTGCACCACATCTCCTTGTTCTGGGTTCCCCTCTTCTTGTGAAGGGCTTCTTGCGGCTTTGGCAAAATTCCCAGCCGCTCCGGCAGTTATAAAATTACCGGTAAGTTTAACCATCTTCACCCCAAAAAGCTCCTCATTACGTAGGACGACACCTTCGTGGGCCATTTCGTCAGTGACCATATCCCCCAAGGGGCTAGTTAATTGCTCTAAGATAGTCGCGCCGACATTTTCTATAGCATAATAAAACAAAGCGCCATTTATTGCCATTGGGACATCCCACCCTTGAGGGTCTGCAACTATAGACTCAACAGGTTCTCCATTTAGGATTCTTCCGTATATCTCCTTGCTCATGGCAGCCTTTTTTTCACCAGATGCAGTTTTAATGAAATGTCCTCTTGGGTTAACAGTTCTGCTGTCAGAGAGCCATGATTCTAGGGACATCGTAGCAACACCATTGCTGCCTTCTGTATTCCATTCGCTTAGGTTGCTAGCTTTTATTTGTATTGATAGTGGTTCTTGTAATTTTTCTGAAACTCTTGAAGCCAGGTCGGACCCCTCTTTGATATTAACTGGGATCACGGTATAGACATTGAATCCTTCTGGATTTTTCGGCCCGACAGCATCTCTAAAGAAAGGTATTAATTTTTGCCTGAGACTTTCCATTGCCTGTTCATCATAGGGGATCTCCGTACCTGCAGCTTTTACAGGCTTCATTTGCCCGGATTTTTCATCTCTTTCAAGAGGCCTGACTGCGCCCGGGCGATGCACCCCTCGATAATCTTTTTCGTAATATTGGTTTAAACCATGGAGCGCAATAAAGTCTTCTTCATACTTAACCGCATTTGTCTCTTTCCAACAAAATTCTGTGTTTATGAATTTTGTTGTATCTGGGTTTCCTTTTTTGTCTAACATACCTAGGGCTATTAATTCTTTTTTTATCTTTGGTAAAGCCCTATTAAGAGCGCCTAGCTGTATTTTACCCATTGCTACCATTCCATGCGTAGCAGCCCACCTTTCAGTCAAGCGATCGATCGTGATTCCTTCAATATCAATCGGGAACATCGTACCGCGGTCTAACGCAAACTCTAGACCAGACGGGCCTCTAACAAGCTTAAATGCCGTGTTGGCGCCGTCGACCTTTAGACTACTTGAATCACTAGGGATGATCTCTTCTCTCGGGTTAGAGAGGAATTCTGCGGCCTTATAAAAGAAGTCTATTAGGTCTTTTCCATCGTTTATTGAGGGCAAGTTAAAGGGGTGGAACATATGTCCGCCAGAACCACCTTCGTTTAATAGTTGCACTCTTTTCATTGAAAAACCCCAATTATCTTTATTTGGTCCACTCTTTTAGTAGGCGGTTATAAAGAGACGTATCTCTTTGTTCAAACCTCTCAGTGTAGAGGTTTTCTTCACGCTCTGGTGTTCCGTCTAGATCGGTGCAGCCGCAATCTCCGCCTTCGCCTTCTTCTAATGACGGCGGTGTGACAGGTTTACGTGGTGTGTCGTCTGGGGCGATTTGGCTGTCTGTTGCCCCCTTTATTTTATATGTACTAGCAAGCGCCTTGATTTCTGGGTCCTGGTCTAACTGGATCACACTTGCAAATCCTGCAGGGATGGCGACTATGATTGGATCTTGAGGGTTCGATCTGTTGCGTTCTTCGATCCACTTTAGCGCGGCTTTGACTTTGAGTTTCGACCGCAAAATCATCCTTTGACCTGAAGGTCCATAAGATAGCAGCTGCTCTCTGGTCGCTCTCACTTTTGTTATATCCTCCCCAGCGACGCTTCCATGTCGAGGGTCGCTTTTGGGGATAGGTATCATTATATCCCTTTGAGCATCTTTTAAGAGTTGTATAGCTTCCTGTTCATTTCTGGGTGCTTTAGGGGTGTCCCCTGGCATAGCGGCTATCCTGATGGGGGGCGCTTGTTCTGATAAAATACTCTTAATCATTTTTGTTAAGGTTTTTTTGTTTAATGTTGCGGACATTTTTTTATTCTCCTTTAAGAATTTACTTTCTGACAAATTAAATTTACATGAGTCTTCCCAATCGCGAAAACACATATTACCTACTAAATAGGCTTCTTTTTCCATATTTCTCAAGTGTTTATTATCTTGAGCATAAGTATCGCTGATGTCATCGCCACATTTATCCGAAGAAAAGTCGCCCCTTTCGTTTTGGTGGTGATGAACTAACTCATGAGCTAGAGACCTTAAGATATCTTTGGGGTGGCGCCCAGCTATAAAAATAGTGACACTTGATTGACCCGGGTCATAAAAAGCGGTTTTTCCAAAAACTTCTTTAGAATTCTTTTCGTCATTTTTCAAAAAAAGCCTTGGTGGGTTCTTAAACCCTAACTTTTTATTCATAAAAGAAGATAATTTTTTGGCTAACGGGTCAATTTGATCGATCATACACAAAACCTCTAAAACTAATTAGTTTTGTTAACCCTGTTCTCCAAGAAAAGTTTTATAAGGTTGGGCGATTGATTGAAGACGCAGATTTGGTGCCCCAAGGAAGGCTAGTCGAAACGGCAAAGCAGGCAAGGGATTGCCTGATTCGTCTTCATATTCTTCTAATACAGATTTTGCAATTTCTATTGTAAAATCTTCTTTTATAATTTCTGATTTGTTTGCCATATTTTAAATAGTCTATATCTTTTCTTTATCCCCTGAAAAAAAGATTTCCATTTCTTCGTCTACTTCTAATATTAGCTTTGATTTGATCCAAAATTCCATATCATCTCTGTTTTGAAATTGATACATATTAGGGCCATATAACAAATTCCATTTGTCTATTTTGTCGAAAATATCCATTTTGTTAAAAACGATCTTATTGACGCCATTTATATTAGCAGCCATCTTCAGCATGTCGAAATCTAGCCAGTTTATTTGCCTAGGTCTACCAGTGGTGGACCCATACTCTTCACCTAATTCTCTGATTTCTTCAAAGATTTCATCTTCACCTTCAAAGACCTTTGCACCGACATAAGTTTCATAAATTTTTGCAACACCCCATACATCTCTTATTGCTTTAGGTGGTACTCCATTTAAGATTGCTGATCCGACAGTGCAATGAGAAGAAGTGACAAAAGGATAGTCACCCCAATCTATATCTAGTCCAAATCCCTGTGCGCCCTCGAATAGTATTTCTAGTTCTTTGAACTTTTCATTTTCGTAAAGTTCTTCATACATATTTATCATGTATTTGGAGAATCTAGGATCTTCCTCTACTCTTAGGCCTCTTCTGTCATATTTATCTCTATAGGCCGGCCCGTTGCCTCTTTTTGTTGTGCCTATTTTGTTGTCTTTGTTGTCTTGTGCTCTGTGAAAATCTGTAATTACATGTGCATTGTTCGCTACTTTCACAAGCTTTTTTGCGGGAATTCCCGCTTCTTCAAGTTTGTTAATTTCCGAGAAGAAAGTCTCTGGGTGTATAACACACCCCGGACCAATCACAGATCTTATTCCATAAAAGACTCCACAAGGAATATGGTGAGTGACAAACTTCTTCCCCTCATGGTATATGGTATGACCAGCGTTGCAGCCTCCATTATACCTTATAACATGCGTGTACTTCTTCTTCTCACATAAAGCGTGAGACACTTTACCTTTACCGCAGTCTCCATACTGAAGATCTACAACGATATCTGCTATCATATTTTCCTTTAATGGGGGGGTTAACTTACATTGGTTAATGATATCACAAATTACTTGATTTTTTTATATCTTGAGTCGTTTTTTAGAGCTCTTTTTGCCGCCGGCGGATTTCTCGCAAGAAGATATATATCTTTCTTTAATTTTGAGATCTCCCTATGAAAGTGTAAAGTTGTTGCTATTAATGCAAAACAAAATAATAATTCTAATCCCATGGTGCAGGCTCCTCTTCGTCTAATATTTTATTTAATGTTGCTTGTGGGTGATCATTGAACATCATATATTCTTCATCGCTGTCGTTTATTTTAGAGTTGAAATAATCTTTTATTTCTTTTACATTGCTAGGTTTTTGCTTTCCAGACAGATATGATTTTGTCTCTTCTTCTAATTGATCTAGTTTTCGCGATGCAATCGTCCTGTTATCGACCTGGCTAGAGAACTCTTCTCCTGATAATCTCTTAGTCAGCCATCTATGTTTCATATCATCTATCTCCTGCTTGGTTATTTGCTTTGGAAGTCGACCATAGTATTTCATATGTTCGCTTTCTATTTGTTTTTTAAAGTAATCGTTTAAGAAGCCACGTTCACTGGCCCACAATATAAAGTCGTTGTCATATAATTCGTGCTTTCTAGCTATCATACTAGAGAAGTGTCTAGCATAAACGCCCTCTTTATCTCTTGAATTATCAAAAATATAGGTCAGTATACTTTTCTTAGTCAAATTGTCCGTTGCTCTATTTGCTATAAGATATCCCATTACGTGGTGGTTATTATTGTTTGCTATAGCGTGAGAAAAGAAATCTTCAGCCATATCTTTAGGGAGCGCTTCAGCTTGAGATGCGTTTGCAACCACCCTTTTTATTATTTGCGGGTCCAATTCTTTTGCTTGCTCTGATTTTGCGAATTCCCAAACTTTCCTTAAGGTATCCTCATCTATCGAAGGCAAATCTGGGTTCTGGTAGTTATCCATAGTGTAAGTGGGGCTTAGATAGGTTTGTAGTATTCTATTGACCCCATCACCCGGGTTGCGCATACCATTTCCTTGGTCAAGCAAGTAATTAATTGTCTCTTTAGATAGGAGAGAATCTACTAATTCTTTTTTTATATTCGAATCGTTAGAATAGTGAACTATGGCTTGGAGATAATGCATCTTTTCATCTGACAAATCATTGGTTAACTCGTCTTTCATTTTGCCCCAAACAGCTTGTGATAGGGTCTGTCCATCGGGCTTAAGATCACCTAAATCACGAACAGGCGCCTGAAACATGTAGCCCACTGAGTGGGACAGCGCGTTGAGGCCCATCAAGTTAAGTTCTAAGACCTTTACAGAGTTATCCAATTGCAGGAATCGATTACGAGAAATGACAGACAAAAGAGCCCTTGCATCCAAGTCCGGGAAGAAATCTCCACCCAAGACATATTCTTCTATTTTTTGTAGCATGAATTCGAGGAATCTTGGATCGTCACTGCCAGATGCCATATTATAAATTAACTTTGGTGACGCTTCCCCACTCTCTATTAAGCGCATCTTTTCTTCGTGAGTTAATATAGCTAAATAATCAGCACTACCTTGAAAGTCGAACCCAGAATTTTCCACCCACTGTTTTATCATGGGTCTATACTTTTCTACTGGTGTTCCGTTACCTTTACCTTTTATTTGTTCTATGAAACCCGGGTTGCCGCGGACAACTTCTATTGTTGCATGCGGCTTGTTTCTCCTATCTCGCAGTGAGTAAATAGCAATCTCTCCTTTGGAAACTCCATCACAATATCCCCCAACACAATGTCCCATCAGTTCTCCTTCTATCGATAGGTCTTCTGGGGGGACTTTGACCATTTTAAAGCCATTCTTAAAATCAAGATCCACTTCATTGGTTGTGTACTCTCCGGCCCACCTAGGTCCGTCTTGAAGGCTTAAATGCCATTCTTCAGCAATGTGGTGCATATCATTATAACTTAAAGCCCACATATCCCAAGAGTCTGGAAATGTTCTCAAGAATGCCTCATCGGCGCCGTTAATAAAATCAGAAATGTACCTTACATCGTTATTGTATCGATCCAAATTAACAAAAGCCACATGAAGCCCGAGGTATTCTGTTTCGTGTTCATAGATTGCATTTCCAAGCCATTTCGCAAATCTTTTTCGGCCATCCCTAGGGAAGTGGTTGTCTGGGAGTGACTCCATCCAATCTACCAATTCAATTGGAAATATCGGGTTTTCGAAATCAGGGTCTCTCTCTAATTTCTGTAGTCTGCTAAAATAATCTCTTATTTCTTCATCCGGGTCTTTTGAAACAGACTTTTTCATATAGTCTATGTTTATATTTCTCAGGACTTTAGCGTCTTTTGCAGCTTCAGATAGTGGTATTTTGTTCTTTTTTATTTTTAGTTTTACCATGCTACATATTCCCCAAAAAACTTGCCCACTTATTTAAAAATATATTTTTATTTTCTTTTGGGTTTAGTGACATCATCTTGTCATATGAGTCGTTTTTTACACGGGTTAGCCTGTCAATTAAGTTTGATCCCCTTAAGATCTTGAACGCTAAATTTTCGTTAGAATAGATACCATCGCGCTCAAGACCAGATTTTCTCATCTTTTTTATTTTTCTGAAAATCTTTGAACAGTATTTGTGGGCGTCTTCAAACTCGCCCTCTTCTAGTAATTCTTCAGCATGTATTATGGATTCAGCAATCCCTTCGGCTTTTTTTTCACTACTTTTTAAATCAAAATCGTGATCGAGAGGTTCTGGTTTTTTTAGCCACCTGTTCTCTAGTAGAGAAAAAATACCAAGAGCATGATGCGGTTCAGCTACATCTTGATAGTAGATTTCAACCTCATGGCCATTAATATATATGTCATGCTTTTTATTCCAAATAATTCTTGCAAAGTTAAGCATTTTCGAAACTGTCATGTAGTCATCGCTGATGTATTCAAAGTTTAAAACTATGTGCAAATCAAGATCAGAATTCTCATGCCAGCCGTAGGATGCCATAGAGCCTGTCAATGTAATATCAAGTATGTCAACTCCAAGCTCCAATTTGTCTATAGCGCCTTGCGCTATCATGAGTAGCCTTTCTCTAACATCTGAAGATAACTCTTCCCCATCCCAAAAACTAGGATGCAGAGAGTCTTTGGGTCTTAAATCTAAAACATTAAACTCTTTTTCAAGATCATTCATTTTCAAATACCTCTAAGACATTTAGCGCTACTTTTTGAAACTTATCCTTTCTTGATAGTTGCGATTTTTTCAAAAAGCGATAATCAACGTGCTCATCGCTTAGCTTGATCGGCATGCTGTTGTACCTTGCATAGAAGAAATAAAAAATGCCTTTTTTCTTTTGTTGTTCCGAGAAAAAAGAAATATTCGGGATGTCGAGATTCGTCTCTTCCAACAGCTCTCTAATAGCGCCTTTTTCGGGGGATTCGTTTTGTTGTATGTGCCCTCCTGGGAGATCCCAGCTATTCTTGAATTTTTCGACTGACTTGCTTCTTTTTAAGAAAAGAATCCTATTCTTTGAATCGATAATAACTATCTTTGTAGAATTATTGGTGTCTTTTTCTTTTTTCTTGATAATATTAATACCTATTTTCATGGTTATATATCCAATATTATTACTCTTTTTTCTTCTTCTTCTTTTTCTTCTTCGTGATCGGCTGGTTCGCCACAGATATCATCTATATATAGTGGTATTCTTTCGGTCGACCCGGAAGGAGTTTTTTCCTCCTCTATCATCAAATCGAGCAATATCTTTAACCAATCCATAAAATAAATAGTATTATTTTTCTATATTGTCTGTAATAAACTGACCTAAAGAGTAGACTTGAACATATGGTCCGGACTCTGGAGGGATTATTTTCATCAAAATTAGGGCGTCCTCTAAAGATTCTAGTTGCAAGATTAAAATCTTATTATCGTACAGGTTTTCAGCTTTTATGGCTAATCCCAAGCTTTTTAAGAAAACAAAGTGCTTTTTCGCATCATGCAACACCAGGATGTGCTCATCTGGATGGATAGACTCAGCCCATATGTCGACCAAATCGTTAGTGCTTACTGAGTATGAGATATGGTGAATCTTTTTTTCAACCATATTATTTCGAGTGCCGATCGGCAACTGTTTGTGAAGCCCAAGCATCAGGCTTAAGTTTGCACTCTAAATTATAACCAGAAACATACCCTTTCAACATATCTGAGAATCTGGAAGTTCCGTTGTTGAGGTGTTTTGGTGACACATCTAGGTGTAACTCTATGCTTCCTTTATTAATGCCGTGCTTTGAGATTAGAAGCTCGGCAAGATCTATTGATATTTTTGCCTCTTCAGTTATTCTAGAGATTAGGTTTTTAAAATTTTTGGAATTGTGATTGTTTTTGAAGAAAAAGTATCTTGAGATCCCGCCACCATGGAGACAAATAGCAGTTGCGAATGTTACTTTCTTTTTTGAAACAAAAGAATCGGTACCGATAAATATCTTTGATTCACTCTTGATACTTCTAAGTGTCACATCGATGACTTGATCGAAGTCTACACTCTGTCCGCTGCCGGAAAACCAATATGACTGCTTGTAAAGACACATTTATCACTATACTACATCTAATTTTTTCATCTTTTCAATGAATTCTTCTTTTAATTCCTCCATAGAAGAAATTACTTCAAGAATATCTCTTAACATTTCTTTATTATGGACTAGGCACTTCCCAAAACGAACTGCGGTGTCGTAACCCGGGTCGTTATCAAATTGCGTAAGATAGTTGTTGAATGTATTCGCAATTTCTTCCCCTTTTTCTTCTTCTTTGTTACTATATGGAAAAGCATCTTGTAAATTAGAATACCCTGTTCCCACATTTTCAGAAATCACTTCTTTTACTAATAATTTTAGTTTGTCTCTCATGGAAATTGACTCCTCTTTTTTCTCGTTAATTTGGTCTATAACAGTATTCAGTTGACTGTTGAAAGTGTCTTTCCAGCTATCTTCAGTGGTCCATGGACCCGCTAATAAAGACTCTTCAAACATACTCTTTTTCCACCTGATATACAGGCCGGCCTCCCCATCTCTCTTTGGTTGAAATGCCATCATGGTGTCTGTGACATTTGGATTATTGGTGGACATGCCCCAACCGCATAAGCCGCCTACGCAGTTCTCCTTGCCTTGCGCCCACCCGGCCATATGGGGCCAAATGAGCCTTTGAAAATAATAAACTAGGCAATCTTTGATGTAGTTTGTTTTCATTTTGTCATCTAATATAATCATCTTCATGATATCTTCGAATCGCTTTTTAGCTTCCCAATCCGGATTCTCGCGATCCCTGTTATCTTCAGCTTTTTCGGTAATCGCCCCAATTTCCAGTAACATTTCGCGGTAAAGAAGGCCTTTCCATGCTTCTGTTGCTCTGTCTATGGCATCTGATCCCTTGTCGAAGTCGTCCTCTCCGTTATTGGCGATGGTCTTCAGAACATCATGTTCAGCCTGGATCCAGTCTTTATAATATTCGCCCTTATACGGCATCACCTGGTCATATCCGGATGGTTTTTTTGCTTTTACTGTTCTTACAAAGAGTCTTCGAAACGCAGCTTGAAGGCCCGGATACTCCGATCCTGCATCAGTGGTTTTCCCATCGAAAATATTATCGGAAAGTTCTTTCGCGTCTTGGAGAATTCTTAGGTTTTCTGCTTCATCATCCGTCAATTCTATTCCGTAAACAGATTCCAAGAAGGTGCGTGCAGCCATCCAGGTTCCTACTCCAACTCCGGCCGTTGCACCACCAACAAGCAAGACTTTTGCGACTTTTCCTCGGCTTTGCCAAAACTTAACAAATCTCTGCATCATCGCCGCGCTTCTGCTGACACCGACTCCTAACCCAATATACTCCCTTCCGAGTTCAGCCCCGGGCTCCATGCCCGCGGCCGGCAATGGCGCATCATCAGCCGCCTTAGCTAGAATCCGGAGCTGCTCCGCTGTATCTTCTGCTAATTTATCGATGGCTCTCACTTTATCTGCGGCACTCGCTCCTGCGATATCATCAGATAAGCCCGGCATTTTTATTTTTTCAAGGACCTTCCAAAGGTTTCGATTACCCAAGATTGCTTCGCCTATTCTGATATCGTGAGACAACATGTTTGTTAAGGTATAATAATGAAAACCCACTTCTTCTACATTTTGCCCAACAAGTAAAGTATCCGCAACGTCATCCACTCCGTTTTGCAAGTAAATAAGAGAGTCGACTTGGCCGCCGGCGGCGGTAGATCGGGTCACAACCATTCCGCGAGTGCTTGTTAGATACATTGTTTTACCTAATAAGTGCTCCATCTCTGCAGCGATTTTCTGCTCAGCGCGAAGCATAGCCGCCGCGACGTCATCACCGGTCTCCGTCGATGCTTGCGCGGCTCTCCGGAGCCTTATTATTTGCTGCTGCTGGTTAGCTAACACCTTTAGAAATTGCTCTGTTTCTTTTCTGCCTTTCAATAGGCCATTCGCAACTAATTGCAGCACTGAATTGTCCAATTTCTGAAAGAACTGCCCAAATACTTGCTCTGTTAGTTCCGCTGCTAAATCATCGACGATTGTATAGGTACCGGCCATTTCGTCGCTTTGTTGAACAAAACGCTCAAGGAAATCCCACGCCTCGCTCTTTTGAAGCTTTTCAATAGCTCCTGGTTTAAGTCTGTAGACTATTTGATAAGGCTGCGCAGCTTGCCCGGCGGAGCCAGTATATACCCTTTCAACGGTGATAAATTCTTCTAACTGTGCAATACTAAAAGCTTCATCCGCACCACGGGGACCAAATAAGCCCTTTAAAAGGTATCGTAATTGTCCTACTGTCGTAGACGCTGTAAGACCTCCTTTGCTTGCCAGAGATGTGTATGTCTGAAGAACTGATCTCGAAATTCCAATATTGTATAATTTTCCAGTTCCCCACATAGCACCTCGCATCAAGAGAGCCCAGCCAAAACCGCAAAGGAAGTTTTCACTTTTTATTATTCTATTCCACCATCCATCGAGTGTTGCCAAGACGGCCCTTTCTGCATCTTCTAAATTCCGGCCAGATATCTGGCCAGTGGCACCGCCCTTACTGGCGTCAATTTGTGGCTTTACCGCATCGTAGTAAGCATCTACCGCGGTTTTTGCGAACATGACTGCCAAAAATCCCAGTGCTGCGGCACCGCCAACACGGGCTGCATCTTTAGCCAGTATAGCAGCCTTAAGGCTTTTCGGCAGCGCGCCCAATTCGCCAGCTAGCCAGGCACTCGTTCCGGGTAAAGCCCACCGAGCCGTGCTTTGAACCCAGCCCCCGTGTTGCATAAATCTCGTTACAGCCATCGTGGCCCGGGCCTGCTCGGCGACCCCGGCATTTCCAGCAGCACCTTGAGCAATGTCAAGAACATCATCTACGGCTGTAGCCACCTCTCCTAGTTCATCGACAACTCCAAAAACATCCTTGCCTCTCTTTAAGGATTCATCCGTCCAGGAACCTTTTGCCACGGCCTTATCACCGACTGAGCCTTTTCGATTTTGGAGCATTCTCTTTACACCTACTGCGGCATACGCCCCTTGCACCGCGAATTGACCTAAAACAAATCCGCTATACATTTGGAGCGATTTTTGCCATTCGCTTGCAAAGTCCCCTCCACAATATTCTAAAACAGAGGTCATGTACTTACCCATAGCCTCCGATGTCTCCGCGGTCGGTGCACCATCCTGAGCTGCTTGGGCATTTTGAAGTCTGGTTACTCCATCGTCAAAAAGAATACCGAAGCCCAACCGGCTGAGAACCTCTTTCATCTCATCAGCCAATTCCGCCGCATCGCCCGTTGGGCCGTCCATTGGATCCGCGCCCGGATTGGGCAAGCCCGGCGTGACTGTTCGCCCGGTAATGGGGTTAATTGTCCCGTATACACACTTATAGTTGCCTTTTGAATCTATCTCTAGTTCATATCCTTCTTCACACTCGGGAACGCAGGCACCTTTTTTATCTTTCCCAGCTTTTGGGTCCCATACTTTTCCATCTGGGCATTCATTTTGTTCTTTTATGAGTTTTATGTTAATTTTCTTCATATTTTTTTTAATCCCTTCAAATACTATCTATCATACAGCCTATTATAATAATTTTCTTCAATTTTGGTTTGCAAATCCTGGCAATATAAAACAGAAGCCCAAAATTCTATAATTGCTTCCAAATGCCCCTTCTTGTTATTATCACCAGGGAGGGTTATTGGAATCTTTCTACCGCCAGTGCTGTATTTGCTGTGTAGTCTATTCCACAGACTTAACCATTTTTCTTGTACACTTTCAAACGCTTTGATCTGTGCCTCAAATAAATTGTTCATGATCTCTACATTTTTAATTAGTGCATCAGCTCGGTTGGAATAGAAGCTATAGCAACTATCCTCCATTATTTTATTAAAATCGTTATCAACAAGCAATTTGTTTGTTTCGTTATGGGCGCTTGCCAAATACTGGTAAACTTTATCCACACTATTAACTATAGAAGCTTTTTTCATAGATTTCGTACCAACCGCATAATCTTTCAGAGTTAGCGGACTGCAAAGCTCTATAGCATCTTCGTCGGTTGCGGTGGTGGTAAGGTTGCGGCTGATTGGCGCTCCGGAGCCGCCAATAGTGGTGACTCGATCGTATTTTACATCAATAGCCCAGCAGGTGAGTTTCTGGCCAGCATGAGCCAAGAGGCGACCGCGATCATTCCGCGCTTCACCAATACCAAACATAAAAACAAAGTTTATGCCACTATTTCCACCTATCGAAAAACTTTTGGACCCGCATTGTTTGACGTACCCTGTTGTGTGGATATAGGACCCCTTTGTTCGTTTGCCGCCTTTCTTCATTCTGATGGCTTTTCCCTTAATTGAAGACACAGGGTTCTTACCCCCCGGCTGACCTGTTCTATCATGACTCAATCTTTGTTTGGATCTTTCAAAGTCCTCTTTTGCGGCCTCGACAAATTTTTTCCAACCATCTTTGGTTGGTTTAATATGTTCTAGCCCCTCTAGATTGAAGAGCTTGCCAGCAGAAGAGACAGCATCTCTTTGGGGATTCGGCCCCTGTCCTCTGTCGCCGCCGAAATTTTTACCGTACATATGTCGGTTCTGTATTCCATGAAAAGCCAATAAGAATCCGCGCGCTGCTAGCTTTTCCCACTTTATAATTTTGTTTCGGAATGCGGTCTTCCGGCGAGTCGCCATACAACCAGCCAGACCAGTCCCTCCGGCCCTGGCCCTATGCATTCCACTGCGAGAGCTTGTTTTAGGCGCCTTTGCGACTGATGCAGGATCCTTTCCTGTTGCAGTGCTCCGATTGGACCCCGGATATTTTAGCTTATTTTCACTTATTGTTATGTTTTCTAGTTCAGAGAAATCTAGTTTCTCCTCTTCTGTTAGTAACAATTCTTTGTATTCTTTTAATTCAATCATTTTGCTCTCTTTCTTGATTGATGGTGGTGTTATTTTGTGCATTTTTTTATCCTCTGGCTTATCTTTAGCCGCAGGTTCAAGTCTTTCTGGGCTTAAGCCGAAATATCCATCAGTCTTGAGTTTATAATTCTGAAAATCTCCCACTTGGGTTTTGGAAAGTGGCATATTTTCAAGTAAAGTAGTGAAATAGCTATTCATAGTCATAAGATCACTGTTCATGCCATCAACAACTTTTACTAGAGTTTGCATTTGGTCCCAACTGATAGTTTCAGGTAATTCTGCAGTTTTTTCGAACCCGGGAACATTAGAAACATTGATTCTAAATTTATTTGACATAACTTCCATTTTTTCACTCATTTTTGCCTCTTGGTTGGAAAGTATGGCGTTTCCGAACATGTTAGCAACATGAGTATTCCAGCGTTGAAAAAGCAAATCTAGTTCTTTAATTTCTTTTTTGATTGCCGATATGTTAATATAAGGCTGCTCTCTTGTTTCTGGGGGTTGGGGATGTTGTTGCGCCAAGGCAATGGTATTTTCTAGAATTTGTTTGCTTTTATCTAAAAGTTCTTGAAATTTAGATTTAGTCGACAGAAACTCTGGATCTAGGGGGTTTAGGTTTATTATTCCATACTTGTTTGCTAAATAGCTCAAACCTATGCATCCACCAACTATAATCAAGGTCGCAACAACACTGCCAAAACTAATAAAAAATCCACCAACAAAAAAGACATTTTGAGTTATCTGTCTCACTAGACCATCCGTCAATGCATTCATCTGGTCAACGGTGCCTTTCATGTGCATAATTAGAAAAAGCTCTTTCTTGTCAAAGAACCCTTTGCTGGGATCATTCAGAGACTCAATTACGTGAGGTATATATTTAACTGGTGGGAGAGTCTCTTTTACTTGTCCGTCCGATCCCATCTGTTGTGCGTCTCTTTTGTCGTGAAATCTGCGCCCATCAGAACCTTCGATTGGTACTCGACTCCAATTGGATATTGCGGCTCGCCAAAATCTTTTCAATATGTATAATAAATCATACGACCAAAAAGGATTAACATCTAAGCCTAAATCCTGAAAGCGATCTTTATTGACTAGGTGTACCTTGCCTTCGTTACCCGCACCATATTTGTTGGCCGCAGCACCTTTGCCTGGGTCATAACCGCAATAACCAGTGCTAGATTCGGGGCAGCTGTCATACAAACGGTGTTTTTGAAGCATAAAGTCAACTACTTGGTACATCTTGTCTGTGCTTATAAATTCATCTTCTTTTAGTTCAAATTCTGTTTTAAGGAAAACTTTCAAACTTTGTAAAATATCCTTGTAGAAGAAACTCCTTATTGCAGGTGCTTTCTCAGCCGCCACGGGATTACCTCTTCCTGGTCTTTGTGGTAGTCGCCTTTGAAACCTTCCAGCTTTTCTTCTCTTTTGTTTTAGGGATCTAGGCGACCAAGGCATTGATGCCCATGTTTCATGCCATGGCATGTTCGGCCTCGTCATGTGTGCTTCGCTTCTTTTGACCCCTAAGTACATCCAATTTCCAGAACTATCTGACTGATATGCTTTTTGGATTCTTGAGTCCTTCCAGCCATCAAAATAGATCATGCGTTCATACAGTCTTTTTTTCATTTCTTCTAATTTGTATTGCAATTTTCTATTTATAACAACGCGCAAATTCTGCGATGCATTAGGTTGCAATGCGACTCCTGTGCGTCTTTGGTCGTAAGTTATTGCGTGCATTTGAAAATCTACTATTTTTGAAACGGCCACGCTTTCTTTTGCTATCGCAATCTCTTCAGCTTTTTTAATGATCCCAGCTTTAATTGCCTCTTCTAAGGCTATAGCTTCAGAACTAGCGAAACCGTATGGTTTAAATCTTTTTTCATACCACTCATCTATGCCTTGCGCGAAAAGGACATACAGCAAGTTTTCAACAACACTTAGTGCTTTACCGACTTTTTCTGCAGTTTCATGCATTTCAGTGTTTAACTGCCGAAGTATGGAAACCAGGGGATCATAGCATGCATCACCTGGGTAGCAGCCAAATGCGCGAGGGTCATAATGAAAACCATAAACATTGTCCATTGTGCCTTGCTCAAGAAGATTTTCGTGCTCCACTAACTTCTCTATTTCCTGTAGAACAACAAGGTCTATTTTATCAAGTTGTTCTTCTGAAACCTTATTTTGAAGTATTGCATTAATCTTTTCTTTTAAGATGTTATAGTTTTTCATTATTTGCTCCCTGGCCCTGGGACGACCACAGGCTCAGTTGGTGTTCTTGGCTGCGCGACCGGAGTTTTTATTTTTCTGTTTGGATCTAGTGCTGGTATGTATTTTTGTGGATCAACCCGGGTGCCATTTTTCTGAACCTCTAGGTGCAGGTGCTTTGGGGTATCGAAAGATGCTCCATTACCAACTTCTCCGATTTTGATTAAGTTTTCTTTGTCCTCAAAGGATCCTTTTTTGCTCACTTCTACTTGACTTAGGTGCAAGTACCTAAAATTAAATTTATCCCCTTGATCGCTGGTATATTCAACTTCAACATACGGGCCTGCGGCGTGAAAACCGGTTCTCCTTCTTATGGTACTTTTTTTTACTCTTATTAGTTGTGCTATCATGTTTTTGTTGAAGATCTTCGCGCAAGCTTCCCGTAAATCACTCCAATTTTTAACATTTCGCAGTTCTTCTTTCTCTTCCTTGCTAAGTGTGTCTTTGCCGCTTTTGAAGAAGATATTGGGCTTGGTTTTTAATTTCGCCCTTTCAGCTTTTTTCATTTTTTTCATTGATTTACCAAAATATCTCTCTTGTTGCTTTACAGCCTTGTTTCTCGGGTCAAATTGGGCACCATTATATATAAAATCTTCCTCATCTGCGAGATACTTAGCGAGATTTACAGACTTAGAGTCAAACGCTCTTGTTGAGTAGATCGAAACCACCTTACCTTTAAGTGCAGAAGCTCGAATTGGCGAACCAAACGCGGCAAATTGATCAATCGCCCCGTGATTTTCACTACCCACTCCAGCACGGACCTTCAGCCGGGATTTACTACCTTTGCCGAAGGTTGACCCAACTCTAATATACCCTTCGATGGGCTCTAAGAAATATTTGCCTCCAACTGTTGGGTAATTTTGTTCGTAGACAGTGCCGGGTGGATCAATTGTGGTGGCTGTTATTTTCGCTGGCTCTGATGTGCTTTTTTTACTCTTCTTTTTTGGTTTTTTCTTTGGTTTCTTTCGGGCGATTTTAGCTATATCGACCAAATCGCCGTCCTCAACCTCAATGGGAGCGCAATCATCTGTCTCTGGGTCGTATTCCTGGCCTTCGGGGCAGTCATCATCTTCGAGTTGCTCGACCAGGAACCTTCTCCAATTTTCCATTATAATCTTCATAATACTAATTAGTTCACATAATACTTCATTTTGTTCACTTTTTTAAGTGTTAATAAATTAACACACCCGTCTATCTTAGACAAGGGTCTTTTTTTGTGCTTTCAAGCTTTGGAATAAAATCTTTTTTAAGCTTTAATAACTTCTCGAATTTTACTTTTTGTCTCTTGTCTATCCATAGAACCTGTGGTTTTTTAACTTTTCCATCGATAAGGAGGTCGTCAAAGTTATAAAACTTAACTTTTTTATCCGCAGGGTTTGCAAACGCAACAGAAACGTACAAAAACATAACAAAAAATGGAATAAAAAACTTCATTATTTGTTCCTCCTCACTGGTTTAATCAATATCTACCCACTATGTTCCTTTACCTTTAGCTTTCTTTTTTAGAAGCGGCTTCAGGTGAAATTTCAGATCGAATCCATCTCTTTTTAATATATTGTGAAGAATCTCGCGAAACTGTTCTGGGGTCATTTTTGAGCCTTTTTCAGGAACAAATTCTACTATGTCTTTTAAAACCTCCCGCCATCTTTCAGGATCGTATTTATAATATTCATGCCGAAGTCCATCGCGACGCGATTTCCTTCCGCTCACCGCGGTCCCAAAAACTTTCTCACCCTTGTAGTTTAAATCATAATTTATTCCTTCGTGCGGCCCATCTGGGTACTTGATGTTCAGTTTTCTAAAT
>MDTA01125038.1_pt1 | contig 22923 bp, 17 predicted proteins | sample 811151 | NCBI WGS metagenome assembly MDTA01 (sample SAMN05326648, study PRJNA326480) | marine metagenome | isolation source: seawater | place: Indian Ocean: South | collected 2010
ATTCATAGTACCAATCCATTTTACATTTAATTCATAGTACCAATCCATTTTACATTTAATTCCGGTACTATATTGCGACTGTTCCCAAATCTCCCTACTATCACTTCTTTTTGAGCACCCCGACTCCAAACTCCAAGACTCAGCAAAACCCACGCACCACACTCCACGCACTGCCATGGCGGACGAGGACGTGGCATGGGTTTGCATTTGCAAGCGTGTATGGAACGAGAAGTTAAAGTCGGGCGGCGATAAGACCCGCTGGTGCAGGGACGACTTGGAGCACTTTTTGCAGAAGATGGAGGAGCAGTTCAAGTCGTCGAACATGTTGCTGGCGGACTGCATCAGCAACGTCAAGACCTGGTTTTTGACCCAGTGCACTGAGAATAGCTCGATGAAGCTGTTCGAAATGAATGACGATGACGATGAGTCCGAGATCGCAGACACGGACCCGGAAGGGGAAGTGGTAACCAAGGAGGGGTCGCTTGTAGAGGGAGAATCTCTACCGCTTTTGAAGAGTCTTGGTGGAGACATGTCCTGGAAGCCTCGTTTGTACGACAAAGTCCTATCGCCGTTTCCGATTGACGAGAATCCTTATTCTACCATGTACGGTCGTAAGATGGAGAGCAGTGTCAAGCGCGACGACATCCACACGCTTCAAGATTTTGAAGCGATGGTAGTGAACGTTAACGATCAGACACGGACAGCTGCGCTCAACTATTACGGCATTGGTGGGTACCATCCAAGTGTGAGGTACTCGGTTATCAAACCCACTGCGGGCGACGGCGAGCGCGAGGAACAGTCGGGCAAGGGTCATCAATCTTTGGGAGCTAAGCGTGGGGTTGTGACCATGTCAAAGAAGGACTGCAAGGACGATTTGAAGTTGAAGCTGGAGGAATTTGCCGCTGACCGCAAAAAGGAATTGGATCGCCTCAAAGCTGATGTGATGTCGGAGATGCACCACCAAATCAATGAGATGAAGAAAGAAGTTACTAGCACTGGTCTTGTGATGCACGGCATTACTGGAGATTTGACAGACATCAAAAGCAGATTGAAAGGGCTCCTGGAGAAAGCTCAACAAGGCAAGCAGCTTGCGTCCATGGGCAGTGACAAAGCGATCAAGGATCTTCAGAAAAGCATGGCTTCTCACGAGCAGAAATTCAATGCTGTTGAGATCAAAGTCGACACTGAAGTGAAGAGAGTTGAGGATATGCTGACTGCACTCTCGTCCAATGCAGCCACGGCAGAGTCGCACGAGGAGTGCATGACGCGGCTGGAAAAGGTGGAGGATTTGGTGGTAGGTGGGAAGCGGAAACTTGATCGCATTTACACTGCAATCAGGACCATGGCGGAGCTCGAGAACGACGTCGAGAAGGATACTGAGTCTGAGAAGGACAGCTCTTCCGTCCAGATGGATGAGGACAAACCCGAAGAAGAACTAGATGGTTCGCGTTCCCCTTCATTGGCCCGTCGCCGTGGTGGCGGTCAAGGTCGTGGTCGCGGTCGTCCTCGTGGTCGTGGTGGTGGTGGCGGTCGTGGCCGGTTTCAAGTGGCGCCTGCTTCATCTGGAGCGGGAGAAGGAGCCTGAGAACACTATTTATGAGGTGTGAACACGCAATCAATGTTGAGCTTGATTGCCCTGACGATTTATGTGATGGGAGCTACCGTTTTGTACACAGCTCAGTGCGAGTGATTCTTTTTTGGCAATACAAATTATATATGCGTTTCTGCTGGTCCTCCTCACAATGTTTGCCAAGCTATTTGACTGGCACGAGGCCGCGAGCCACAACGACACGTGGGGGCTGTATACCAAGGTATGCGGCGACGTGACGTTTCCGAGCCAGCACGACCCCGTGCAGGTGCTCGCAGGGCCGCCGCGAGCCTCAGACGGTCCGTGGGTGCCGGAGCCACCGACATCCCCCCCGCCACGCAACGTGCGCCCGCGGCGTGAGGCAAAGGAGCAGGCGCTGAAGAAGATGAAGAGTGTGCAGGAGTGGGAGTCGTGCAGCGAGAACTCGGCGATGTTCAAGCGGGTTGCAGAGAAGATGGATCAGGAGTTTTCAGCCTTGTCGAAGGAAGAGGTGGAGGATGAGGGAGACGAAGAGTCGGATGCGGAGATGGAGAGTGAGGCGGAAGAGAGTGATGAGTACGAGGGCTCCTTTGTAACGGACGATAGTGAAGTGGAGGAGGACGGGAACTGGTCGGATGCACTGAAGGAAGACGAGGATGAGGACGAGGACGAGAACGATGCTGAGGATGAGAATGAAGAGGCGGAAGCGGACGAAGGAGCTCTCGATCAAGCTCCTGACCAAGCTCCTCTCAACGATGACATGGACGTTGCTGTGCCGTCACCCTCAACTTTCTTTGCCAAAGAGGCAATTGAGCCGAGTGAGGACTGGGTGGTGTTGGACTGACAGGAGGGGCGCACGTGAAAGCACCTAACCCAGAGTGACACTTGATATTTTCTGTGATCAATCTATATAAAAGTTCAGCCCCTCTCAAAACACGCATGTCTTCGGATTTCTTTGGTAACCTGCAAGGATCAATTCGCTTTCCCGACGCCCAAATCAATCAAGGAGGACCCTTGCCCGGTGAGCCGTACGAGGGCCCCGACGGCAAGTACAACTTCAACAACGAGTTGCTCTCGGGTATCACGGACTATGCCGGGCCCAAGACCGGGCGCATGGGGTCCGACCGCAACTACCAGCAGATCCCACACCGCATTCAGCAGGTCGTGCCGATGCTGTATCTGCCCAAGGCGGACAAGCGGCTCGGTAATGACCAGATCAGTGTGTCGCACCCGGTGGATCAGGGCGACCTGGCGTTTGTCATCAACACTGCCAATGTCAACAATATCATCCGCCACAGCACCCTGCGCGACGCCCCGGTGGTGCAGCAGCCCGGGCGATCAGCGTTCTGCAACCTACCGACCCTCAATTACATTCTGGCTGGCCTGCAGCGCCTGAGCGCCACCGACCCCAAAGATAAGAAGTCGTCGTGGGGCGTGCTTGCGCATGACCTGGGTTATAATTTCACATGCACCGATCCAGTCAAGCAGCGTCAGGAGCTCCTCAAGTTGATATCGACGCGCCTAATGCCCTACGGTATTTGTGCTGGATCGGAGAAGCAGGGTGGACAGCACGAGACTGGTCTCTCGCCCGTGCAGGCCGCGTGCAACTTTGTCATCACCATGACGGTGGACGGGCAGAACCGGGACCTCGTCAATTTCTGGCGCGGCACCCACATCAGTGCCGGTGACCAGCTGATCCTGCGTCTGGAATATGTGCCTACGCGCCGCTTCATACTGAACCACTACTTCAAGGAGATGGTACATGAATCGTTTCCGACGGAGGAGTACTGCTGGTTGCTTGTACCGGACAAGTTCAGCATGGTGCACGACCCGAAGAAGTCCCTCAACCAGAAGATGAAGGCGGCGAGCTGCCCGTTCTGGCCCGAGTACGACTACCGCCTCGACGGGTACTGGCGCATCGGACAGACCTTCCAGCACCGCGGTTCACATGACTAGGAGACGGAGAACTTCTGCAACGACATGTGCTTTATGCGAGGCCAGTTGCTCCAGGTCACATTTGCTCCTGTGTGGCTGACCTTCAGCTCCAAGAAACGCCGGCAGGGCCAGCCGCAGGTGGGCAATAAGCGCCCGGGAGCAGATATGCAAACTACTACCACCACCACCATGCAGCAACAGGCACAGCCCGCGGTTTCCCGTCCGCGCTTCCAAACCTGGAGTATGCCTGCGGCCCCGCGTCGGGTGGCCGCTCCGCTTGTGTCCGCACCCGCCCCAGCTCGGCCTAGCGTGTTCTCTGCAGCCTCCCTCCCACAGGCCATCTCTACCATGATGCCGCTGATTCCTGAGAGTGTGGCTGCGACACCTGTGCCTGCGCCCGCTACGGCCACCCCAGCGCCTGCCCCTGCTCCCGTCACCCCTGCTGCACCCGCTCCCGTGACAGACAAGACCCCAGCAGCGCCTGCGCCAACCAAAACAAGCAAGTCCATCAAGGTGAAGAAGGGGGACAAACCGGGTGCTGTCAAACGAAACATTGTCGAGAGTGACAAAGACTCTCTTTAAAACTTAGTTCATTCTATATTAATGATGGTATTGAGTGTTGATAAATGAAAGATGCAGTAACCAATTCCAAATTGGATGCTTTACAGGCCCTCCTAGCGATGAAAGATCTACCCCTCACCGCAGAATATGTGCGTGATGTTCAGGTATCCCCTGCCATGACCATCCACATGAACTATAACTCGTCAACGCAGCACCTCCGCACACACCTCTCGTGGGAGAAGAGCCCCACGAATGTGTATTTCAAGACCAGTGTGTTGAGTCCGGATACTGTGATTGAAGTGGGTGCTATTCCTAACTTTGAAACCAAGCTGTGTGTTAATGTGAGCGTTGACGGCGTCCCACACCCGGAGATCACCATCGAGAGGAATGGTCGCACCACCGCAGGTCCGCACTACCACATGCAACAGAACTCTTGTAAGTTCTTCTCAGTCAACTTTTTGAAGAACAAGGCCGGCTTCTCAGTGCAGTCCCAAACACGGCACGTGGGCATTGCAGAGGAGCACACTCTCAGCCTATCCAGCCACGTGGTCAGCCGACTGCTGCAGGGCGTCCTGACCATGCCCACACAAAAGAGTGCAGGTTCCGAATCTGCCAACAGTATCTGGCAAACCTGCCAGGCCGTTGACAAAGCTTCAGAGGCTATGCTGCGTGAGAACAATAACATCTCGCTGCGCTCTAATGACCTCAAGATGTTTGGTGACCCCACCATCGTCAATTACGCAGCGAGTGAGCTCCCCACCTTCTTTATTTCGTCCAAGATCAATCTACACAAGGCTCAGCAGTGGCAAACCACACTGGGAGAGCTCCTCAACACATACATGCCGGCGCTGAAAACACACGCTCCACTGAAGGAAACCTTGCAGAGCTTCCCCGAGCCCTCCCAGATCTACTGTAGGCACATCCAAGCCCTCCTCCAGCGCCGCGACCAGACCATCAAGCGCATCTGGGCCAAGTCCTCCTGCACCTGTGATAACCTCGCCAACAATCGTGCCCTCTACCTCGCGCTCAACGTGGTGGACTGCGCAATACAGCGCAACATGGCCAAGGTGTGCGGGGTGCTCGTCTCGTCCGATGGTGAGACACGGAATCATCTCATGGACCAGTTTATGCTTAGAAAACTGTTTGCCAATAACGCCCGCAACAGCACCAAGCTCAGCGGTGACACCTTTGCGATTGTGGACGAGACCATCAACGCGTGTGACCCTCAGCACGACCCTGTCACAACCGCCAGCCCTTTCAAGTTTCAGCTCGCCAGTCAGCTCATGAATCATAAGATGCGCTGTGCGGTGCAGGACACCTGCCCGCCCGCTTTTCCCCTCGCACGCAAGTCTGGTGACGCTTACTCTATTAAGACACACAAAACACTCAAACAAGTCGCCAGAGACTCGGAGCAAATTCTCGCTGCCGTGCTGGACTCCCAGAACACCCACGTCACGCAACGCGGCCAGCTCCAAACCCTCTGCCACATGCTCAGCCAGGACCACAAGAACCGCATCCTCCCGGGCATCGTGTACCACGCGTTCCTGCGCGTCATCTCCAACAGCATCCGCAACGGATACACTACCAACGCCGACACCGAGCGCGTCATCGCGTGCTTTGACTCGGACATTCAGCCGTTTGTGTCGACTTCGCTGTATGGAAAGTTCTGCCCGACGGCCTACCACTTTCTGTACAATAGCTCGCACCGCACGGGGTACAACGACGACGCGATCTCGGACTTTGTGATTGAGCAGTGTTTGGACTCTGTTTAGTAAATATGTGTATCAAAGCGTTTGCACTGTTTCCCACGCCCACCCGGACTCCTTTCTATCCACATGATCCGCAATGAGCATGATCGTGTCGCGGTCCAGGCCTAATGTGATAAAGCGCCTGCAGAAGGCATCCTCAAATTCGTCCCACTCTGATGCGGTAAAGGTATGCCACGACTTGACCACAAAGGCGTCCTTCATAATGTAGGAGCCGAGAATGCCCGTGTTCTCGCGCGGTGTGCCGAGGAGTTGGAGCATTTCGACCTTGAGGGTGGTGTTGAGAAACTCCAGGTTTGGTGAGAACTGACCCAGACTATACAACCGCATGGTCGAAATATGCACGCGGCACACGGTTTCGAGATGGGCCACAATGCGATTCGTCAGATTTGTACAAGTGGCTGCAATCTCATCTTTCGTGTTGCGCGTGGGTGTGAGAAAGGATCGAAACAGCACCTGTAAACTATCGACTAGATCCGCACTGTCCAGCACTCCCAGCACGAGCAGGTCGTAGCTCGTCCACATCAGCGGCGCAGCAGAGCGCCCAAAGCTCATGCGCATAACCATGTTGTCAATCGCCAGTCCCAACCGCGAGACCAGATCCGTGCACGCTTGCTCGTACTCCTCATACGTCGGGTACGCGAGAGTCAGTGGAAACGAGGGTAAACTCAATAAATCGCGCTGCCCTGAGCCGGGTATAATATGTAGCGTATTGTGTACGGACATGGTGGTGAGGGGGTTGGTGTTTTGCTGTTTAATATTCAGCGTGGTATTATATAGGACATTTTGAGGAAAGAGCGTTTCAACAGAAATGGCTACTTCGCGTCCATCGACACCGACAGGTGAGGGTACTAACACCTCGTCTCCGTCCACACCGACAAATGCGGGGACAAACACACGCACGTGTCCAGGAGCTCCTCCTCGTCGTTCTCGTGCAGCTACGAACAACGGTGGTAGCGCCTCCGACGATGATAGCGCCCCCAACGGTGGTAGCGCCTCGCGGTCATTAAACGATGCGTGTGATAGCAACGCTTGCACACCTACCAAGTCTACTTTGTAAAGCGATGAAAACTAGGTCATTTTAGTTTGACAGTGCGTAATGTATTGGATATATTAAACGCACAAATTACACCAAACACTCAATCTCAATCCACCTTCTCGTCCCCTTCCCGATTGCGCTTTGCATACTCGAGAAACGCCGGAATCTTGGCCATCAGCGTCGCGCGGCATTTCTCCTCAATGTCATTATGTCCCGCGTGCACCCACAGGCCCGGGTAGTGTGACAGACTGTTGAGTTTGTTGTGGAGGAAGCGACCATTCTCGACCTCAATGACGGTATCCTCGAGGCCGTGGATGATAAACACCGGGCGCCGGATTTTCTCGATGTATTCGATGCTGGGGCAGAAAGCGCGGTCGAGTTGTTTGAGTAAGGTGTTGGGGATGTATGTTGTGTGCATGAGAGCGCGGATGCCTGAGGCGAGCGGGGCGACTACGATGACGCCGAGAATGTCGTTTGCGCAGCTCTGAGCTGCGAGGTAGAGGGTCGGGGCGGTTCCGATACTTTTGCCGTAGAGCACGATGCGGTTGGCTGGAATGCAGAGATCGTAAATAGCAACGTTAAACACTGCCTCGACTGCCTGTTGCATGTTGCGCTCGGTCGTGACAGCGCGTGACGACAGGCCGTAGTTGACGTAGTCGTACGCGAGCACGTCGGCGTCCATCATATTGGCCAACATCTGTGCATACATCTGATTGGGGCCAAGATCTTCTGCGTTCCCGTGACTGAAGATTACCGTCGGTCGTTTGGCAGTGTGTGTCGAGATGGGTGTGACGAGGATAAACGCGATGGTATCCCCGTTGATGGTCTTGGTGTACTTGACACCACCACAGAGGTCCTCGCCGTACGTCGCGTTCTCCGGGGCCTTGAACGCCATTTTGGCCACGACCTGGTCAAACATACTCGAGTTGGATTGCCCCATATGCCGCTGTGCCGCGTGGGTGATATATACTCGAATCTCCATCACAGGCCAATCAAACTAGCCGTACAGCTTGCGCTTGTGCTGCATCGCCCGCCAGTAGCCCTCGTAAGTGTTGACGTAGGGAACCTGGAACTTGCACGGCATGTGCGTATTGCAGAGGGGCAGTCGACTTGTAATGCCGAGGGTTGAGTCGAGTAGTGTCAAATGTTCAAGGCCATTGGTTTTTTCACAGAACACACACATGTGCGGCCGTGCCTCCGTCACCTTCTCAGTGTACGGACACTTGACGAGCTCATGTCCACAGCCAGTCCACTCATGTGTTTTGAGACACTCATGACAGAAGTAGTACGACGTGTTGTGTACGGTGACGATGCGGCCGATTGTATTGACAGCAATCATGTACTTCTTTGTGTCACAGTGTATGCACTTCATATCACCGCATTCGTCAATCCGGGTCTTGTTAATCGGAATAGGCCGCTGCTTTAAGCAACACTGCATGCATGCATTGATCTCCGCACTCTGCACAATCAAGTGTCCCTGCATGTGAATCGCGTTTCGGAGCGCCTTGATCTGCTGCAGCACAAAGTTAAACGGCAACGGCTGCATCTGCACCACGTTGTGGACGTGCGCGATGTGGGCAATGCTCTGCGTCGAGACCTCCGCGTGCAGGAGGCGGGCGTAAATCGAGCTGGAGAAGTGCGGCACGTTGAGTGCTTTGATCACCTCGTCCGGAGACACACTGAGCCCCTCCCGTTTCACACTCGGCACCAGACTGCGCATTTTATGATTGCTCTGCTCGTACTTGCTTTTGCCCTTGCAGATTCGGTTGCACTTTTCGGCGCAAGCTTGGGCCTTGAGCTCCATGTTAGCCCATGAGAACGTCTCGTTCTGCACGGACGTCGAGCGGAACGAGTCCACAATGACAAAGAGCTGGCGCATGCAATGCGAGAGACGCCCCTCCATGTCGAGAATACTGCTGAGAAAGGATAGCTCCAGCGGCATGTGATTCGTAATGAATACAATAAAGTACTCAATGACGGCAATGCGGAGAAGGTTAGGGTGTGCCTGGCAGAACGTATACAAGTCCCGGGCGTTGCCGCGTGTCAGCAGCGTGTACAGCTGGTGCATTACTTGAAACTGCACCACCCACAGTGGTTTTTTGGAGCTCCCCGAGTGTGTGCCGAGACACGTTGCCAGAATCAACCGGCACTTGAAGTGGAGCTCGTCCAAGTTTGTCTGGTTATACTTGCAAAAGTGCAGACGGTTGTGCTTGATGTACGGCATCGAGAAGTGGATCAGCCGCGACATGGTGGTGTCCTGCATCGTACCCATAATGATGTTCCGGATGTACAGGCCAATGTCTGGGAGATTGGACCCACACAGGAAGTGCCGATCCAGCACAAAGTGCCTCACACCCAGCAGCTCCAGCACGTCAGGCTGCTGCAGTTGCATCACAATGACGGGGTAGAAGGCCTCCATGGTGCACGGCACGCTAGGACCAACCTGCTTCTGAATGTCTCGAATGGTCTGTGCGAGCGCGTCGTTGGTGAGGGCGGCAGGGTTCTGTGTCAGTAGCAGCCCCATCAGATCCGATTCCCGAAACACATTGTCGCGGAAAATGACCCCCTGCTGTGGTGATGATCTGATGGGGCTCGTCAAAAATCCTCCTGGTATACACCATGTTGCTTCAGATGCTTGACCCCGTTGATATCCACCACCGAGTAGCGGTTGCGCTGGTGCGCTACAATCGGCAGGGGCATGTTCCGCACGGGACCGGTGGGTGGACAGATCAGCATCGCGTTCCGGTGGTACTCGTTCTCCATGTCGCAGATGTTGCCGTGCTTCTGAATAATCGCATTCACGCTCCGCCCGCTCTTGACTACATTATAGAAGAGCAGCTGCGTCGTCTTGCGCATGCAGATGACACACATACCGCGCTCGTTGCTCGCCTCCCCTGGCAGTTGGAATTGCACTCCGACAAACGGGTTCTTGCTGTCAATGAACATACATTCGCACTGCACCCCCATCACACACGCTTTCTCACTCTCGTACTGACAGGAGCGCATGTATTTCTCCTCATACGTCCGTGAGACGAGGGGGATACTCGGCGCCTCCTTGTCATGCCGAATGTCCGCCAGGCACTTGAAAAACGGCACCGTGTTGATGAAGTCATCCACGTCAAAGTCCTTCACTGGAACCGCCCCGCCCTTGTCCCGGAAGTCCGAAATGTGCTTCGTTACGATCTGGTCAATCGCCTCAATGCCACACTCCTTCACATTCATAACCCGCTGCACCTTCGCCGAGCCACGCCCCCGGTTCTGCAGGGAGGCCTTGCGCTTCGTCGCCTGGCACCAGCTCGCCGGTAGCGTGGCCATGGTGTGGAGGCTCTGCGCTAGCCCTTTCTACAGATGGCTATTATTTTTTTCGGTGTGTGCGTGTGTATGAGTAACTTTTGTTTGTGAGTTTGATTCAAACTGTTTACGCTCAAATGTACAGGGAATGATTAATTCTTAACACAGTGATTGCTTTGTATAAATGTTTTAATACGGGCACACGGGTCAGCACACAGCATGACCTTCAAACCTGTTGGACGTCAACAACCATGATGGCGTCCTGCAACTTTAGGATAGTATCAGGCCAGAATTCGGCCCAGAAAGCATCCTGCTGCTCCTTTGGTAGGTTCTTGCTCTGACAAGCCTGCTCCATTACCCTCAGGCAGACGTGATGGACCATACCGATGACCGGAAAATCTCCCCCAATTACACTTAGTCTATCCTCGCGTGTCTCCACTGCATCCATCGCGATTGCGTCGATGTCCACCTCGCAACCGGGATACTTGAACTCGATCTCCTTCAGCATGCTTGAAGCAGCATCCAGAGCGATTGAAATGTACATTTCGCGCGCGTTATTCATTGTAACACTTGAGGTGTGAGGCAGTCTTATATATCTTTTTTGCAATCTCAATATCACACAATCAGCCATTTAAGCTTCTCGTCGACAGCCCCCAATGCCCACCGCCACTGCCCTCTTCGTCCCCGAGCTCTACTTCCTCTCCCCGCGCGAGCTCGCGTGCTGGCCCGTCAGTCAGGAGATTCGGGCGCAGATGGTGCTGGGCTGTCGGGAGAGGGGGGAGAGGCTGTATGTGACATAAGACGGTCATGTGTTACAGATATTTATCATAAAACATAGATAGTCTCCGTTTTCACTCAGAGAAACTCATATCAATTCATTCCAATGGACACTGGTTGTCTTGCGTTCGTTCCTCCCAAGGTCTGGCAGCCTTAGCCATCGATCTGGTAGTGAACGTCATGACAGCAGCTTTCCGTTTTTCCTTCTTGACTAGAAAATCGGGCTCGTTCTGAGCCAGAGCGCCAGCCTCCTCTCCGCCACCAGAATCATCGGATACCGGAAACAATGAAGAGCCAGTGGTGTTCTCGCTAGAAGAACACACCTCTTCTTCATTCCCAGGATCCAAAGACGCTGACGTAGACGGCGAGGCACCTGAAAAAGAAGTAGTCGTCGGAAATGATTGCTGTAAGATATACCGGCGCATTTTAGTCTTTTGGTACTTCCTCCATTCTTTCAATGGCATGGGCCCAAAAACGTCCTCATCGGACTCACAGGAATCTGTCTCCTTTCCGCCACCGGAACCATCGGCAACCGGAGACACGGAAGGAGGGGCGGTCTCGTTACCCGAGGAGCCCGCGTCCTGTCCGCCACCGGAACCATCGGCAACCGGAGACACGGAAGGAGAGGTGGGCTCCTTACTGGAGGAGCCCGTCGAGGAAGAGTGAGATCGTTTTCGGACTTTTCTCTCAGTCCGTGCACCATCGAGTGGTACTAACCTTGGTCCGAAAAGATCATTATGACCCTCTCCATGATCGAAAGGAGAGGGAGGACGACTTGAGTCTTCCAACTCCCACTCACCATCCTCTGTGGTTTCGCCATCCTCCCAACGAACTTCTCTGCCGGGTTTGCTATCATGCGAGCGGCAGCAAACTGTTCTGTCGCGCTTTCCCTTGCGCTCTGCATTGCACTCACGTTTGTACATGATCAACACATTCAAATTCAAGTCACTTAAATACCAAACGACATTCACTTCCGCAGCGTGGCAGCGTGGTCGGTGGGCGGTGGAAAGTCCTCCGGCTGATTATATAGAGACTCAGAGCGGCGTTCCGACCCTCTGTGTACAGTATTACTTCATCGTGGTACCAGTAAATTAAATGTAAAATGATTCTGGTACAATTCAACCATGGAATTAAATGTAATTAGAGTTGTCTGTTACGGTTTATTACTTATAACAAACCACAAATTAAATGTAAAATAGATTTGTACCATGATAAATTAAAGACATAGTACAAAGCCAAAATTTGTCATAAACCCCTCTACTAACCTATCTGGTACTTTAAACCAATCTCTTTAGTTATCTCATGCCCTTCGGAAATTTAAGACCCCTTCTACTGGCGCCCATCTGCCCGTCCACTCCACCACGATGAGCGGCAGTGACGGGGAGACGAGTGCGCGCTCGGAGGAGGAGGGCGGAGTTGAGTCCAAGCATAGGAGAAAGGTTAGGAGGACGGAGGCGAGCTCGGAGGACGGTTCGGGGAGCGGCGATGAGGGTGTGAGTGTTGCTCAGGACGGGCACAGCAAGGAGAAGAAGAAGAAGGGCAAGGTCAAGGTTACCCAGAAAGCAAAGGGTAAGGACAAAGCAAAGAAGAGCAAGCGCAAGACAGAGAAGCACTCGAGCGAGGGGCGGTGTGAGAGTGACGACGATGGTCCAGCGGAGGGCGCTAAAACGCCTGCGACCATCAAGAAGAAGTCAAAGAAGGGGGCGGAGGAGGGCAATGCGAGGGGCTCTGGGTCATCCTCGAAAGGTGGGGGTGGGGAGGACGGCGAGGATGGGGATGGGGAGGACGGCAAAAACAAGGACGAGAAGAAGTGTGGCTATCCTTACCGGGGGCTGGGCTTGCACATGAGGGGAGCGGAGCTGACGGGCCAGGACCCTGCTTCCGTCACGACGGAGAAGATACCGCTGGTCGCGTCAGACTTGATCAACGCGTCGGTAGCCATTGGCAATCTGGTCAGGCCGTCGTTGGAGCGGTCGTCGTATTCTCTCATCGACAAGACGGACTTCTATCAAGCGGAGAATGTGCAGAAGGCTCCCGCGTGTGCGATGAGTGCCATCTGGGCAAGTGACTCGCGTGAGTACGTGGGCTGGCTGGCCAAGGCAGAGAAGCAGCGCGAGTTTGCGATGAATGTGCACTGTGTGCTCCCAGACGCGGCACAGGCCGACCCTGTGGGCGAGGTGCTGCGCGTGCTGCATGCGGTGCACGGGCTGAATGCTCTCTCAGCGCACCAAACTCCGTACGTGAACGAGTCGTGGCTGGGGAACCAGGGGACGACGGAGAAGCAGAGTATGCTGGGAACTCTTGGCTCGGGGGCGCTGTCGGCGCTTGCGATTGATTTGTTTGTGATTAGGCTGTCGAGTCCCACGGCGTTTGACCCCAATCTGATGAAGTTTGCGACGATCCTAGCCGAGTGCAGCAACGACATCGAGTCAAGGCCCATGTCCATTGGGCAGACAACACACTTCACCACGGTGGGCGCCCAGCGGAGCAATCGGCAGTGGCAGTGCCGGGCTGGGCCGATCTCACTCACATGCGCTGGAAACAGCGACGCCGGGAGCAGCTTCCGCCTTACAGGCCTGGCAGCGTCGTTGAACCAACATCTCCTCCAGAAGGTCGTTCAGCACCGCCACCGCCAGGACCCCGACTTCATCAAGCACCGTGAGAGGGTCATCCAGCAGAACAACATGTCGTACAAGGCCAACACGAGACAATGCTTTCAAGAGGATATGGAGGCTGACGTGATTGAGAACAAGCACAACGGCATCCGCATCCAAATCGGCACCACGGTGCTCGATGCACGCGACGACATGCTGTGTCATGCGCCGATCAGCGTGGACACAGTGCGCATCCTTCCCACGGCGCCCGGTGTGGATCCGACGCAGTTTATCTTTGACCTCCTCTCCAAGCACGAGGAGGCCATGACGCTTCTGCACAACATCTGCATCGTGATGGCCGGGCACCTCAAGATCACGGAGCAGATTACCATTGACAGTCTCTTTGAGACTCGGGGCTTCAATCTCCCGACGCTGGCGCTTGCTGAGAACATGCGGTTGGCAGTGGCGCGCTTTGCGGAGAAGAAGAGCATGACTCTGGAAAACGAGGACGGCATCGAGATCAAGATTCACGACGCGGGTTTCATGGAGGAGTTTGGCAAGCTGATTGGCTTTCGCACGGACGAGCGCCGGTGCCACTACCGCAAGATGCTCGAGTGCACGAGTAAGGTGATGATGAACGCCGCGCATTTCAAGCGCTTGAACGACAAGTCCATTCTGCACATGCGCGAGAGCTTCTTGGTCGGGCCTATGTTGTGGGTGATTGTCCCAGTGGACGTGGTGCGTCGGGAGCTGACTACGGAGCTCACCGTGCTGAAGCACCACGACCTGGTCAGTATTGAGGACGTGAAGGATACCGTGGAGACCGAGATCACCAAGATGCTAAGCGTGGCGAATTCAAGCTCGACGCTCTTCTCAACCTCGGACCAAACTCACATTCTCCGCCAGACAGGCGAGGACTATATGTGGAAGTACGGGGCCTTCTACGAGGTGCGGCTGTCAGCGATCAACAAGAAATCGACTGTGGATATGCTCCCGATGCCGGGGGATATCAGCGCGATGATGCAGACGTACCTGCTGGCGCGCTGGGATGCGAGTGAGACGGACTTTTACCGTCGCTTCTTTACCACCACCAATCTGATTCCGGACCAGGAGAGCATGTTGCAGAACAAAGCTCTCCTGAGTCCCCCCGCGCTGCGCATGCTGGACTCATTGAGCCAGAGCATCTCGTCGATCCAGGACATGATTGACATGCAAACCAAGGCCCGCGAGGCACTGATCTTTGAGATCATGGGCGCCAAGCGGTCCAAGATTCTCGAGGAGATTGAGCACGTGTTTCAAGATGGCGATGTCAAGGAGATGATGCGGCGCGTGTGTGGTCTGATTGTGGACGGCTGCAACCGTTCAGTCTCTGCGAGTAAGCGCTCGCCGTGCACGCTGTTCCAGGAAACGGCCAAGGTGCTGCTCAACATGCAGAAGGAGTCCAAGGACGACAAATCGGTGTTATGGCACCAGTTCATGTCTCTGTATCTTACGGACAAGAACGAGAAAACCCTCGACCCTGTGTTGCTCGACACGGATGGTATGCTCTTCAATATGACCATGGCCTCGCAGTCGTGCTACGATTACGACCTGCATCTGGGCAACATCGTGCTCCTCCGGCGGCTGTGGCTGGGCAATGTGGCGCAGGCAATGAACGCGATCGGCAATGCTGAGAAGGAGTTTATGATTCCGTCCATCATCTGTGACGCCGGGGGCTCGCACGAGCGCAAGAACATCTTTACCGGTAAATTGACCATGTTTGCAGAGAAGACGACCGGAGCGGGCCACGGCCGGACGGACTCGACGCGCAACCGCATGATCAACGCGCTCCGGGAGCAGCTGGGCTTTCGGGCACCTCAGGACGAGACGGTGCTGCGGATGACGGAGAAGACCCTCCGCGAGAAGAACGGGAGCGTGCTCAGCATGTGGCTGTGCCCCAAGACCGGCAAGATGGTGATGTCCGCTAACAACGACGTGCAGTCCTACGGGCGGATCATCACGCTCTCAGAGGGTGGCAAAGCCGAGTCGATCGAGACCACCAAGAACACCCTCGCTAACATCGAAATGTCACTCCAAGACAGCGAGACGGACATGAGCGGCAGCACGAGGGACAACGCGACCAACCAGATTACGCGCACGATTGAGGTCATGTACTGCCTGCAGTCGCTCTCGCTCGGGAGCATGTGCAGCAACCTCCACATGCCGCTGGAGAAATCAATGATGTCGCGTGTATCGCTGGTGCCCTGCAGCACCATGGACGACCTTGGGGAGAACACCTTCCAGACCACAATTTCTCAGCAGGGCGGGGCGAGCTTGAAGAAGAAGGTGATGATGGATCACGGTGCCAATGACCCCAAGAGCCAGAAACCGGCCAACGAGGTGTCGGACCAAGCCAAGCAGGACAACTTCTTCTACTGGCTGCTGTTCTGGTTTGGGCGCTACGCTAACATGGAAACCAAGTGGTTTACCAAGAGCTTGGTTACGACTTCCAACAGCATGCGCGCCGGGCACCACCTCACTCTCGCCCTGGCCATGCTCACCGTCAACGTGCGCCGCTTCCAGTTCAACTCGGACGATACGGGTGGCACTGAGAGCTTTTCCTACGCCATGCGCCTCCTCAACGGCTCCTTCCGCTCGGTGTACGTCAAGGGCCACTTTGCGCTGTGCCTCATTGCCCGGGCCTTTGAGCTGCAGGTGCGCTTGGCCAAGCGCTCGAGCAAGGGTACGATCTTCTTTGACATGTACAAGTCCTTCACGGACTTTATGAAGATGAAGTTTCTGGTGCCCATCAGCATCACCAGCCAGATTTCAGGTGTCTACGACCTGCTGCGCACCGAGATGCTCGACATCAAGTTGATGATGTTCACGTGCTACACGGCCACGTTGTTTGGTATGAAGCAGAGCTGCGACTGGATGAACATTGCGATGGCTATCAAAGCGCCTCACCTTATGACCGCGGTACAGCAGGCGCGGTACGAGTACATGTGCCGCTTTCTCTTTGACATGGTGTTTGAGCTCGTTGGCGAGGACGCCCAGCACCGCTGCGAGTTCCGCTCTGGTAACCAAATCACTAACAACGCCAAGTTCAAGTCCAAGAGCATCAACACGTACGCAGACATGTGCAACTGGGACCTTGCAGCGAACTACAACCACGAGAGTGACATGGAGAAGATGGTCCAGAGCAACAACACGGGTGTGAGCAGCATCTACGCTCAGATGGGTCCCGTGCAGTTTCAAACGGAGATTGTTCCGGACGACATCAAGGTAATCATTGACAAGAACAATGGAAAGAGCGTGCCGGGCAGACCCACAAATCGGGCGACCCCGTTCAGCGAGGAGACGTGGCTATGGAAGCAGTTTGCGCTGGCTCAGGACAGTGAGCAGGACCAAGCGCGGCAGAGCTCACAGAACCTGCCGACGTATCAGAAGAATCTGTCCCCACTATGGGAGTCAATGATGGCGTCCTGCAACTTTACGCCGCGGGAGGGCTACTACAAGACGCATCTGACGAATGAGTTTTACAAGAGTATCGTCGACAGCACTGGGTCGTTGGTGGGGCCCATGACGGATTTCCTGCAACTATGTGGCTTTGGTGTACACGAGAAGCCGTCTCGACGTGACTTCTTTATCAAGTTCTACCGACACTTTCTCAACTTTGTGATGCTTGACTTTGAGCTCAAGTGTACGAAGCAGGACTTGGAGAACAACGGAATGAAAGCTCTGATTACTACAGCTATTGAGAATGTCACCGTGGACTTACTCTCCGCTCGCAAGTACGACGGCCCAACAGTGAAGGTGAAGGTCAGTTTTGCAACCAAGTTCAACTTCCCGGACACCATCAAGGCCAAGGTGCACATTATCGTGGGCAGGGAGCATGTCGATGTAGTCAGTGACCTGTTCTCCGATTTTTTTGCGAGTCAGGGCCTCGTCATGGCGTACCAAACCGGCTTTAACCACAAGAATCTCTGCACCATCGACAAGATCTTTCTCCGTAGGATCCCCAACAACATCATGTGGAAGGCTCCCATCGCTGATGACGTCAAGAACCACAGCAAGATCTGGAGGGTGTTTGCCGAGCCCACCAAAGGCACCCCCGAGCGAAACAAGAGCGTCTACAATCGTCTTGAAATTGGGTTGGTCGTGGACACGTTCAAGTTCTTCTGTGTGCTTGCGCCGCTCTTCACCCTCCACAAAGACCACGGCGACGCGGGCTTCCGCACGACCTGCTCGATGAAGAACATCGCCAATGCGTCCGTGCAGATGACCAGTCTCATTGTGATGACACAAATGGACTATGCCGAGTGCCCGGTGCTGAGCTGCAAAGACAGTAGCAAGTTTCTGCCTCTGACCCAGAACGGCTTTGAGGTCAACCATGGCGATACGTACCTGCGGATTCCGCTGAAAGTCCCTGAGATGCACCCACTCACCTTTATTGACGGACTCACCAACACATACACCCCGCTCTCAAACTCGTATCGCAGCAACCGCTTCGTGTGGGACGACGACGGCTACCTCGAGTACGGTATTCGGGCGAGCACAGGCCACCGCGAAAAGTTTGGTGATCAACTCCCTCTCAACCCAGAGAGTCGCTTGCACATGAGCATCTACGAGATACTCAAACCAGCGTACGCTAACGTCAAGAAGCAGAAGTTGTATCCCGAAAACTACGTGCTCGTGAACACGTTGAAACAGCTCGGCTCCAACATCAAACGCGACGACGTCTCGGTGCTGCCGTTCAAGATGCTCGAGTGGATGGTTGACATTGAGATCTGCTGCAGCACGTACGAGAACCACCTCTTTGTGGTCCAGATGAACCGCGAACGCACAGCCTTCACGTTCAAGAACACTAATGTCTCGCATACAGTCGACAACGACTACAAGGCACTGACCCTGCCTGAGAACATTACAGTGTCCGTGCGTGACATGTGGCTGTGCATGAGCCATGGTATCATCACCGACGGCAATGGAAACATGCGCATGAACGACTTCAAGTGGAACGACGTGCTGCCGGAGCTAGCCGACAACGAGCGCTACTTGCCCTGGTTTACCATGCCCATTATCAACTGGACGACGCTGACTCGGTGGGTGGTGATTGACGATATGTTTGTCTCGTTGAAGGACACCCACACGGACACCGAAGCGCAGTACTGCATCATGACCACCGAGCGGGTGTTTCGGAAGATGAGCATGTCGTTTATGCCCAAGAAAGCCGTGCGCAGCTTTCTTGCCAACCATATGCCACCACAGACCTTCTCCAAGCTGCAGAATATGAACATCGACGTCAGCAGCATCATGATCTGTGAGGACCACGAGCAGTGTGTCATTGTCAATATGTGGATCGTCAAGGACAACCAGCCGACGCACTACTTCCTCAACACGGAGGAGTTTGTGTGGGCGGTGCAGAACGACAATCTTGACGAGTTTGCCGTCCACATGGACGGGTACATGGTGACCATGGACGACTACTATCTGGCCAAGGAGACGGGTTCTGGTCAGGTCTTTCCCCTCACACCGTCACCTGATCACACCCAGTTGACGGCGACGCTCGCTGTGTACGATAACAACGATTTCCAGAAGAGCAAATCTGAGCTGCAAGCGGTCAAAGCGGCCAAGGAGGAGTGCGAGGACGAGGATGCACGCTCGGAATTGGTCCAGAAAGGTCGCGTTCTGTACCAGCAGATGTCAAACGCCAAGGTCACGCGCAAGATCTCGACGCGCCTTGTGTGTCCGCACGCCTTCAGCTACACTGCGGTCGTGGTGCCGCCGAACACCTTTCCAAACAGCCACACGTATCGCACGGTGTGGGGTAAGGTTGTCCCGCACCAACCCCAAAACGACTCCAACGTTCGTCGCTGGACGCAGAATGGCATGCATCTTATCGAGTTCATGCAAGCTAATACGACGAGCATCACGATGGAAACGGACTTCAAGACCCTGCTCCTGACAATGCTCCCGGAGAAGGCCCGCATCTGGCTGCGCATGACCCCAGTGATGTTTCGCCAGCTCCAGAAACTTGGCAGGGACGTGTTCGGGAGAGAGTTCCAGCTCCCCAAGAACTGCACCGATGATCAGCCCGTCTTTCTGCAAGCGTGGTATATCCTGTCCAACACCCCTCAGGAAGCGGTCTCCCAGGGTTCTCTTATGCACCACGACCATCCACTCACCACGGCCATCCGCGTGGTCATCCGCCGGAAGGAGATGAACGTGTACGGTGAGTACAAGTTTATCAACAAGCAGGACGACAATATCACATTCTTTACACGCATCTATGACGACGAGGGGAAAGACATGGTCTTTTACGAGTGTCCTGACGACGCGCTGCAGTGTGAATACGTGTACTAGCGCAAGAGGGGGCAGGACGACGGGGACTCGATGCAGATCGATGAGCCTAACACTTACATTTATTTCAAACCATAAAATCTAATCACATCACTTTGCTCTTCTTACCCTTAGCAAGCGGCACCGTGATCATCTGGTTGACAGAGACACGGGGTTGTGAGGTTCCAAACAAATCGTAATCAGCTTGTGTTGCGCCCTGCCCCAGTAGTTGCTTAGTGGAGAGAGACAGCACCCGTTTTCCCGACCCAAAACTGTTTGTGGATTTGTTTCCTTTGGCCGGGCGCTTGGCAGCCCCGGCTTGCATGTACACCAGAAACGCCTGAATCAGAAGAAAGAGCAACCACAACACTGCCAACACCCGATTGTACCAATCAAATGCAGTCGACGGGAGCGCTATCGTCGACCACGGCGTGACACCGTAGTCCTGGAACGCGTGCAGTGCAAATAACACAAACGGGATCATATTCACGCCCGTGTACAGCGCCACGTTCAGGTACGAGTGTGCCGGGCCGCGCATGATAACGTCCAAAATCTCGTTGGCAACAATCTCCACGATCATGAGACCCAAAACACCCAGCACGCCCGTGATGACGACCCGGTACGCGTAGTCCGTTGGCTGTGTACCCAAACGCAGGTCACAGGTGTCAAACGCCACGGCGTCAGGACACACCCGAACCCATACATCGTTCAAGGACCACTGGATGAAGAACGACACTACACTGATGAAGTACACAATGCGCAGGAAAGCAATCGACGTCGTCCCCGTCATGCCCAGCTTGACAATCGTCGTGGCGTGCCGAATGATCAATCCCAGACACACCATCAACCACGAGAGCGCTACGCCCACCACAAGACGCACCTTCACAAACGTGTCCGTGCTTTCCGGCTGCAGGCTGCTCGTGAACACGGTGGTAAAGACAAACAGTCGAGCGTTGCTCACCGCTGTCCACGACAGTAGAATAAGCGCCGTCAACACCACACTCACAGAAAAGTGCACGACCAGCGCGGTCCGCGACGTCTCCAAGTACACCCGCATGATCCACTCCCCCAACCACGCCTGGCTCTCGCTCACCATTGTCCGCCCGGCCGCAATCGCCGTCATGAGCAGGATCGTCGCCATAAACGTAAAAGCATGCACACTCAACACCGCACTCAGTCCCACCGGAAACCGCCACTGCTCTGACGACATTAGCAAGAACCCGGCGGACAGAAGCACAAAAATCACCGCCTCCAGACACGCCACCACCACTGACTCCGATAAGTGAAACTCCATACGTCTGTCCTTGTCAGACGCGGATGCCATGTATGCGCGTGCTACAGATCTCTTAAATTCTATCATACAGTGTATCGAGCAAATGATTTGCCCGTGATTTTACGATATTACCAAGGACGGTGTATATACCATGCAATACGCTCGTTCCAATGGAAATCTCACAATTGCAGAGCATACAGATCTTTGGGATGTGGGACCAACCGCGCCGCATTCTGACGTGGGAGGACATCAAGGAAAAATGCTTGACGTGGAAGATGCTGCGCACGGAATACAACTTTTCTGCTGAGACCCTTGCCAAACTTCAACCTGATAAGAGTGAGTGGATCAGTCGAGGGGCACTCACCCTGCACGTCCTGCCCGAAATGACCATGTTCCCAATTAATCCCTTTACGGACCTCGGCGCGGATATTGGGGAAGTCTGGAGTATGAAGTTTTCTCCTGAGCAGCTTTACAGCATGGACGTAACATATGCACAAATGCTCTCGCGGGGACTCACACCACAGATCATGAAACTCTTTGGCTTCAGCCTAAGCGCGTGGGTCACCCTCGGCCTTCGAGCCAAGCAAATAAACGAATGGCCGTCGGATTACTGCTCCATGGTGTTTGGCATGGACAAAAACGAACTCATCAATGTCCTTTCCAATTTCACAGGGTCAGACACAGGGGTTCATAACAAATCTGATTTGTAAGGACGAGTCAGTACGTTCTCTCAAAACATGCAAACCCTGACGTGCATCCACGCACCCATCTACCACAAGCACCGCGTCAGAGACCCGTACTACACCTTGCGCGGCTTCAGCCCAATCAAGGCCCAGGTCAACCCCGCCGCGGCGGTGCAGTGCGTGTGGACCGCCATGGACAACATCAAGTCCACCCCGTCCGTACTATTCACCGCAGGCGATTGGACCAGCTACCTCACCTTCTCCGACGACAAGCGCTCGCAGGTCAAGCGCTGCATCAATCTCGAGCATTCCGATGTCATCCAGGGCACACCGTGCGGTGACGATATGTGCTCCGTCAAACTGGTCAGCAGTATCGTCTCCACGAACCGAGGCTTGTTACAAACCGCTCCAGTAGAGGATCACCACGTGTCCTACCCTCTTCGACTCTGGGCCGGCCAAAAGGACAGCCACATCAAGAACATCGCTGACATGCAGAGTGAACTCTTCAAACGCGTCCGGGAGAACGTCCAGTTCCTCGACGTACGGGACGGTGAGGTCCTCGACTGCCAGCGGCTCCAGAACGGCTGCGTGGGGAGAAAGCGCAAGCGGAATTTGTGTGATAATGAAAATGTCTGAGTTCAATCTTTTTTAACCATATAAAAGAGATTGTTTCATAAACTGAAATGAAAACAGGCATTCTAGTACATGTTCATGTGTGGTATTGGAAAGAAAAGGTGCATATTTGGTTTGCATGGAATAACGGTAGTTCAGATGCAGAGTCTACCAACCTCATTGCCAATGATATTGGATGGGTAGTGAAAGACACTTTGAAACATGCTCTGCACCGTGGTGAGTTTAAAATTGTGCAAGATGAATTTACTGGTGATGACCTCACAAATCTTTATTCTCATAAGCTTCTTATTGCAAACATTGTAGTATCAGTCATAGACAAGAATGCGATGAAATTTGAGATCAAATGGAAGGATGGCGACATTGTCACCAAAACAACAAAAATGGATTTTGATGAAATTGGCAGTACTATTCGAGATTGTTTTCAGTCCAAGTCCAAATATCTCAAACCAAGACCGTCAGAACCATTCATCAAAAATCATAATGAAA
>MDTA01212869.1_pt1 | contig 22918 bp, 23 predicted proteins | sample 811151 | NCBI WGS metagenome assembly MDTA01 (sample SAMN05326648, study PRJNA326480) | marine metagenome | isolation source: seawater | place: Indian Ocean: South | collected 2010
GAGATATTAACTATGACGCTAAACATGGTCATAGTGATGAAAAAATGACTGCTGATGAAAAACATATTTCCAAATTAGCAGGTGATATGAAGTATGATAAAGAACATCATGGTTCACCAGCTAAAATGTTGGTATGGTTGCAGACGCTGGGTTAAAAGCAAGACGTCTATATGAAGATGCACACAATTATGCATATGAAGATGATGGTTATATACATGATCCAAAATTTACACCAGGTCAAAAATTTGGTTATGAAGATTATAGAAAACCAGGTGGTTATGAATATGAAAATCTACAGGCAATGGCTAGACATGCTGACATGAGAAATAGATTAGGTTATGATACTACTATGCAAAAAGAAGAAATAGATATGATGAATTATGATGACATGCCTATTGAACCAACAGGACATGATGACTCAATGTTTAAACAATAATACAACAACTAATAAAAATTAAAAAAATGGCTTATAACGACGATCCAATAATGAACCAAAATAAAGGTTACGGACAAGAATCAGTAAAACAAGAAAGACATAACTTAATGAACGATAACCCAGTAGCAAAAGACGCTAGTGGTGGAAGAGATGGTTCATGGATGTCTAAACACTCACAATCAAGAATGGGAGGTGGCTCACCTTTAAAAGCTGCTAAACCAGATTATATTGATATTGATGGTGATGGTGATAAAAAAGAGTCTATGAAAAAGGCTGCTCAAGAGAAAAAATAACAGTAGGGAACTGTAAAACCCAAGTCAAACAATAACAACAACAACAACAAAAACAACAACAAAATGGCAAAATTTATTAAATTTAAAATTTCTAACAGTACTACTCTAGCTGCTGGTGGAAACTATGCAAGAGACGTACTCGTTAATATTGACGATATTGAAAACGTAGCTGATGCTGTAAATGGTGGTGTTTACACTGCAATTGTAACACTAAAAGGTATTGTAGGATTAGAAGCTGGTCATGCTAATGGCGCTACTGTTCCTGCTGGTACTATTGGTGGTAGAATACTTACTTTACGTGTATCTACTTCTGCTACTGCTGCTGCAAACCCAACTGCTATTACAGTAAGTGGAAACATGCCTTCACAAGCTATTATTAAAGCAATGACTGCTAACCCAGGTGGTGTAGCTGCTACTGCTCAACTAGGTTTAGATGGTGGTGGTGTAAGAGGAACTGATGAGCAAATGTACTGGGATAGTGCAGTATTTAGTTCTGATAACACTTTATAAACTAAATTATGAAATCAAAAGGTTTAGGCGACGATATAGAAAAGTTTACTAAAGCTACTGGTATCAAAAAAATGGTAGACACAATGAGCAAGGGACTTAATATCCCTTGCGGTTGTGCTGCTAGAAAGGGAGCATTAAATAAAATGTTTCCATATAAAAATTAAAATATGGCTTTTAAACTAGGACCACCACCTTACACTAAAAAAACTCCTGTATATCATGTACCAATGGAAGAAGGCGTAATGGGTAAAGCTAATAATAATGGAACAATTATTATAAATAAAGACGTGGATCCTGAGCAAGCTAAAAAAGTTATTGCTCATGAAGAAGTTCATATTGACCAAATGCAAAGAGGCGATTTAGATTATGATGATGATAATGTTTATTGGAAAGGAAAAGTATTTCCAAGAGACAAAATGAATGAAGGTGACTCAGCGTTACCTTGGGAAGATGAAGCATATAAAAAAGTACCTAATGAGTAAAAAGAAATTTAAAGATACAACTGTTGGACAATTATTGTTTGGAGCAGCTTCTGTAATAAATCCTACATTAGGAAATGTATTACAAGGCGTAACTTCACCAAAAGAGGCTATTGAAGCCATTACTAAAGCCGATGCTCCTGCTGAGGATAAGGTAAAATTACAACAAATAATATACGAACAACAAACAAAAGAAATTGAAGCTATCACATCAAGATGGCAAGCAGACTCTATGTCAGATTCATGGATGTCAAAAAACGTGCGTCCACTAGTATTAGTGTGGTGTATTTGTATATTTTCACTAGCTGGTATTTTAGACAGTGTTGAAACTATACCGTTTCATATAAATGAATTATGGAACGACACTTTCGAGAAGGTTATGATGGCGGTTGTCCTAGCCTATTTCGGAGGACGAACGACAGAAAAAGCAAGTAATATATTTAAACAAAAATAAAAAACAAAAACATGGGATATTTTAGCAGAGCAAAAGCTATAACAAAAAGCGATACAATAAATCCTCTTCCAGCATGGGAATTTATGAATCAAACTGGAACTTTAGGTACAAACCTTAAAGGTTCTTTAATTTATGTTGGAGGTGCAGGAGATGTTAATGTTATCCCTGCAGGAACAGAAGGTGCACAAAATACAGTAGTTGCCTTAACAGTATCTGATGGAGGTAGTGGATATACTGCTGCAAATAATGTAGCTACCACAACAACTGGTAATGGTTCAGGTTTAACAGTTAATACAACTGTTGTTGCTGGTGCAGTTACAGCGGTTGCTATAGGTAACAGTGCTGGTACTGGATATAAAGTAGGAGATACAATAACAATTTCTGGTGGTGGAGCTGATGCTACTTTAACAGTAGATGAAGTATTAAGTTTAGCACCTGTAGTAGGTGATGGAGTTGAATTTGCTGGATTAGACGCTGGAGATATTATACCTATATATGTTGACTATGTATTAAGCACAAACACTACTGCTACATTGTTAGTAGCTGGTAGAGAATCATCTTTAGGGTAAATACCTGATATACAGGTGACTATATAACTAAGAATATATATTAACAAATTAAATTAAATTAAAATTATGAGTAAAGAAGTTAAAAAAATTACTGACGAACAGTTAGAAAAAGTAAACAAACAACAAACTGAACTTAGTGAATTACTAAGATCATTAGGTGTATTAGATGTTCAAAAAAATAACGTACATCAAAAAATTAATGATCTTTCTAAAGTCATTGAAGAAACTAAAAAAGAATTAGAGGAAGAGTATGGTTCTGTCAATATTGATTTAAAAGACGGATCATATACTGACATTGAAAAAGAAGATGCAAAGTAATATTAGAAAAATCAGTATTGGATCTGATTATAAAAATGACGCTATGCATTATGCTATTGGCCAAAACGTTTATGGTGGTCATGAAATAGCGTATATTATATTTGATGATTCTGATAATTCTTATAATATTTATATAAAGAAAAACAGCGAGGTATTGCCGTGGAAAAAATTTAATTCTAACATGGCTATATCCGTTGAGTATGATTTAGAATATTAATGAAAAGTTTATATGATTTTATTATACAACCTTTAGGTGATAAATATAGTAATACAGTAAAAATTGGTGGTAAAGATGTTGTTGTAAATACTAAAATTGAAAACTGGAAGTTTGTAAATAGATTAGCTATAGTACAAGAAACTCCTTTAGCTTTTGAAACTAAAATTAAAAAAGGAGATATTGTAGTTATTCATCAAAATGTTTTTAGAACTTTTTATGATATAAGAGGCGAAAAAAAGAAAAGTAGATCTTATTTTAAAGATGATTTATATTTTTGCGCTATAGATCAATTATATTTATATAAAAATTCAGAAGGTTGGCATAGTTTTGGCGATAGATGCTTCATTAAGCCAATAAAAAATATTGATGATCTAACGTTAGATAAAGAGCAGGAGCTTATCGGTATACTAAAATACGGTAATAACTCCTTAAACGCACTTAATATTAACCCAGGAGACCTAGTAGGTTATACACCAAACGGTGAGTGGGAGTTTTTAATTGAAGGTGAGCGTTTATATTGTATGAAATCAAATGATATTGTTATAAAGTATGAGCACAAAGGAAACGAAGAAGAATATAATCCAAGCTGGGCGAGTAGCAGTTAAAGAGTTAATTAAAGTTGCTAAAGAGCCAATTATAGATTTTGGACCAGACATTTCAGCGGATAGATTAAAAAATGCCGCAGCTACAAAAAAACTAGCAATATTTGATGCTTTTGAAATATTAAGTAGAATACAAGAAGAGCAAGACATGTTAGATGATAAACCAAAAGAAAACAAGAAGCAAAGCAATTTTAAAGGTTTTGCGGAAGGGAGATCTAAGTAATGTACGAGCAAAGTTTATATAAAGTTTTAGATAACTACATAAAACCTAAAGTACTTAAAGATTTTAATAGATTAAAAAAGTGGAAGTACGGTTACAATGAAGATCATGATATGATAGTTATTAGTAAAGATGGTACTGTAGGTGAAGTATATGAAATACAAAATCTTAAAATAGCTTTACCTAAAGCAAAAAATGTTCATAAATTTGAAAAAAATACATGGACAAAATTTGAATATCCAAAAATTTTAAGTAAAATAAAAACTGTTTTTGACTGGAAACAATACCCACAAGATTTTAAAGAAAAGTGGTATGATTATATAGATACAGAATTTACAAGAAGAGAAGATGGTTTTTGGTTTTATAATAAAAATAAAGCAACTTATTTAACAGGTACGCATTACATGTATTTACAATGGAGTAAAATAGATGTTGGTGCTCCAGATTATAGAGAGGCAAATAGATTATTTTTTATATTTTGGGAAGCTTGTAAAGCCGATTATAGATCATACGGTATGTGTTATTTAAAAAATAGACGTTCTGGTTTTTCATTTATGGCTTCAGGTGAATCAGTTAATTTAGCAACAATATCAAGTGATAGTAGATATGGTATATTATCAAAGTCAGGTGCTGATGCAAAAAAAATGTTTACTGATAAAGTAGTTCCTATATCGGTTAATTATCCTTTCTTTTTTAAACCTACACAAGATGGTATGGATCGTCCTAAAACAGAGTTAGCTTATCGTGTACCAGCTAGTAAGTTTACACGTAGAAAACTAACAGCTATAGATGATTTAGATGAAGAATTAAAAGGATTAGATACTACAATTGACTGGAAAAATACAGGTGATAACGCTTATGATGGTGAAAAATTAAAATTATTAGTTCATGATGAAAGTGGTAAATGGGAAAAACCTAATAATATTTTAAATAATTGGCGTGTAACTAAAACTACTTTAAGATTAGGTAGTAGAATTATTGGTAAATGTATGATGGGTTCAACATCTAATGCATTAGACAAAGGTGGTAGAAATTTTAAAAAACTATATGATGATTCAGATGTTACAAAAAGAAACAGCAACGGACAGACTCGCTCAGGACTCTATTCTTTATTCATTCCTATGGAATGGAATTACGAAGGATACATTGATTCTTACGGAATGCCTGTATTCGAGACCCCATCAAAAAAAGTGTGTGGACCTCATGGAACGCCAATTAAGCTCGGGGTTATTGAGTACTGGGATAACGAAGTGGAGGGTTTAAAAGATGATCAAGATGCTTTAAACGAATTTTATAGACAGTTTCCACGAACAACAAAACACGCTTTTAGAGATGAATCTAAATCATCTTTATTTAATCTTACAAAAATATACGAACAAATAGACTTTAATGAAGATTTAAAAAATTCATTAGGTGTTACACAAGGTAGTTTTCAATGGGAAAATGGACACAAAGACACAAGAGTTATTTTTATACCAAACAAACAAGGTAGGTTTTATGTAACTTGGGTTCCACCAGTAGAACTACAAAATAAAAGATATTTAAAAAATGGAATAAATTATCCAGGTAACGAGCATTGTGGTGCTTTTGGATGTGATCCATATGATATATCAGGAACAGTAGATAAAAGAGGTTCCAATGGATCTTTACATGGTTTAACTAAATTTAGCATGGAAGAAGTTCCACCTAATCATTTCTTTTTAGAATACATAGCTAGACCACAAACAGCTGAAATATTTTTTGAAGATGTATTAATGGCATGTGTATTTTATGGTATGCCAATATTAGCAGAAAACAACAAACCAAGATTACTTTATTATTTTAAACGTAGAGGTTATAGAGGTTTTGCTATGAATAGACCAGATAAAAGAAGAAATAAATTATCTGTAACAGAAAGAGAAATAGGTGGTATACCTAATTCAAGCGAAGATATTAAACAAGCTCATGCATCTGCAATAGAAACTTATGTAGAACATTATGTAGGATTAAAAGAAGCAGGTTATGGGGATATGTATTTTCAAAGAACACTAGAAGACTGGGCTAGATTTGACATAAATAATAGAACAACTCATGATGCTTCTATTAGCTCTGGACTTGCTTTAATGGCTTGTAATAAACATAGGTATTCACCTGTAAATAAAAGAGAGTTAAAACCAGTTGATTTAGGTATAAAAAAATACAATAATAAAGGAACTTTATCAAAAATTATAAATTAATGAATATATATACTAATACCAATAGTGCTTTCCCTAGTCAAGTAGTGAGTGATGCTGAAAAAGCTAGTATTGAATATGGGAGTCAGGTTGCTATGGCTATTGAATATGAGTGGTTTAAATCAGGAAGAACTCAAGGTAATAGATATTTAACTAACTGGAATCAGTTTCACCAATTAAGACTGTATGCTCGTGGAGAACAAAGTATACAAAAATATAAAGATGAATTATCTATAAATGGTGATTTGTCTTATCTTAATTTAGACTGGCAACCAGTTCCTATATTATCTAAATTTGTAGATATAGTAGTAAACGGTATATCTGCAAAAACATATGACATAAAAGCTTTTGCTCAAGATCCATCTTCTATAAAGAAAAGAACTGAATATGCTTCTAAGATTCAAGAAGATATGCTTGCTAAACAATATCTTGATTCGTTAAAAGATTCATTACAAATAGATTTATATCAAAGCAAAAGTCCTGAGTTGTTACCAGAAACTCCTGAAGAATTAGAACTTCACATGCAGTTATCTTATAAGCAGAGTATAGAAATAGCTGAAGAAGAAGCTATAACATCTGTTATGGATCACAACAAATACGACTTAACAAAGCGAAGATTAAACATGGACTTAGCCGTGTGTGGTATTGCAGCGTGTAAAACAAACTTTAATACAGCTGAAGGAATAACAGTTGATTATGTAGATCCAGCTTATATGGTATATTCATACACAGAAGATCCTAACTTTGAAGATATATATTACGTTGGTGAAATTAAAGCTATAACTATACCAGAGCTTAAAAAAGAGTTTCCAAATATATCAAATGAAGAATTAGAAAGAATACAAAAAATGCCTGGCAATAGAAATTATATTACAGGTTGGGGTGGTTATGATGAAAATACTGTACAAGTAATGTATTTTGATTATAAAACTTATCATAATCAAGTATTTAAAATAAAACAAACAGATCAAGGATTAGAAAAAGCATTAGAAAAACCTGATACTTTTAATCCTCCAGCTAATGATGGTTTTGAAAGAGTTAGTAGAAGTATAGAGGTTTTATATAGTGGAGCTAAAGTATTAGGAACAGACACTATGTTAAAATGGGAGTTAGCAGAAAACATGTCTAGACCAGTATCAGATACTACAAAAGTAGAAATGAATTATGCTATATGTGCACCACGTATGTATAAAGGTAGAATAGAATCACTTGTAAGTAAATGTATTGGTTTTGCTGATATGATACAGTTAACTCATTTAAAGTTACAACAAGTATTAGCTAAGATGGTACCAGATGGTGTTTACTTAGATATGGACGGACTTGCTGAAGTAGATCTAGGTAATGGAACTAATTATAATCCAGCAGAAGCACTAAACATGTATTTCCAAACAGGTAGTATTGTTGGTAGATCACTTACTCAAGACGGTGATATGAATCCTGGTAAAGTTCCTATTCAAGAATTAACATCTAGTTCTGGTCAAGGTAAAATACAAAGTTTAATATCCACATATCAATATTATTTACAAATGATAAGAGATGTGACCGGATTAAACGAAGCTAGAGATGGAAGCACACCTGATAAACAAACTTTAGTTGGTTTACAAAAAATGGCAGCTAATGCTTCTAATGTAGCTACTAGACATATAAAACAAGCTGGTTTATACATAACATTAAGAATAGCAGAAAATATTGCTTTAAAAATAGCAGATGCTTTACAGTTTCCATTAACAGCAGAGTCTTTAGCTAATAATATATCTAATTACAATGTAAATACTTTAGTAGAAATACAAAATTTAAATTTACATGATTTTGGAATATATTTAGAATTAGAACCAGACGAAGAACAGCAAGCTCAGTTAGAACAAAATATACAAATGGCGTTACAACAAGGTGATATAAATCTTGAAGACGCTATAGATTTAAGACAAATTAAAAATCTTAAACTAGCTAACCAATTACTTAAAGTAAAACGTAAATTAAAAGCTAGAGAAGATCATAAAAGAGCAATTGAACAAACTAAAGCTCAAGCAGAATCTCAAGCTCAAGCAGCTGAAGAGATAGCAATGGCTGAAGTTCAAAAACAAGAAGCTATTTCAAGTTCTAAAGTACAATATGAGCAAGCTAGATCTCAAATGGAAATACAACGTATGCAAACAGCTGCACAAATAGAACAAGAAAAAATGCAAGCTCAGTTCCAGTATGACATGCAGTTAAAGCAAATGGACATGCAGGCTATGGAGCAAAAAGAAAATAGAATAGAAGATCGTAAAGATAAGCGTATAAAAATGGAAGGTACGCAACAAAGCAAGATGATAGATCAAAGAAAAAATGATCTAGCACCTATAGATTTTGAAGATAAAGACGTGGCTAGTGGAATGCTACCCGTTTAATTATTAATTATTTAATTATATTATATTATGTCAGAAGTAAAAACAAATGAACCTGTTAAGCAGGAAGGTGACTTTAAAATTAAATCTAAAAAACCAAAACAATTGGTAAGTACTGAAGAAACAGTAAAAAAAGTTAGTTTAAAAGAGCCATTAGTAGAAATACCTAACGATGTTACTAAGGTTACAATACCTAAGGAAGCATTTAAAAAAGAAGAGGAAAATGCCATTCAAATCGGAGAAACAAAGGAGATACCTGTGGAAGAACCATCCGGAGATAGCGCAGAGGTGGGAGAACCTGTACAAGAGTCCGACGAGACTACTGAAGGGTTTTCTCCGATCAAAGAAGTAACCGAAGAAAAGGTTGAAAAAGTAGAACAAGAAGTAAAAGAAGCTATTAGAGATGAAAAAGTATTAGGTAAGGAATTACCTGATAACATTCAAAAACTTGTTTCATTTATGGAAGATACTGGTGGATCAGTAGAAGATTATGTAAGATTAAATGCTGATTACAGTAATGTAGATGATACTACTTTATTAAAAGAATATTATAAGCAGACTAAACCACATTTAGATGCTGAGGAAATAGATTTTATCATGGAAGATAAATTCCATTTCGATACAGATATTGACGAAGAGCGTGACGTCAAAAAGAAAAAACTCGCTAAAAAAGAGGAGATTGCAAAAGCTAAAAACTTTTTAGAAGAAACTAAGAAGAAATATTACGACGAAATCAAGTTGAGACCCGGCGTATCTGAAGATCAACAAAAAGCTATGGACTTTTTCAATCGATACAATAAGCAGCAAGAAATAGCTGAACAGCAACATAAAGTTTTTCAAGAAAATACTAATAAATTTTTTACTGAAAATTTTGAAGGTTTCGATATTAAAGTAGGAGATAAACAATATAAGTATAATATTAAAGACGTAAATAAAGTTGCTGAAAACCAATCAAACATTAATAACTTAGTTAAGAAGTTCTTAGATAGTGAAGGTAATGTTAGTGATGCGGCTGGTTATCACAAAGCAATTTATGCAGCTGAAAATGTAGATAGAATAGCGTCTCATTTTTATGAGCAAGGAAAAGCAGATGCGGTTAAAGACGTGGTGAATAAATCTAAAAATTTATCACCAACAAAAGCTAGAACCCAACAAGGTGAAGTTTTTGTAAACGGCTTTAAAGTTAAATCTATTTCTGGAGCTGATTCTGCAAAATTGAAAATTAAGAAAAGAAAATTTAACTAATTAAAAATTACAAATTATGAGTTTATCTCCACAATTTGGTAGTATTGTACCAAGTCCTATTCAAACTCCAAGTCCTTCAAACTACTTAGTATTTGATGGTGCGGCGGGCGGAAACTTTGCGCAACAATATTTACCAGAAATTTACGAACAAGAAGTAGAGCGTTATGGAAACAGAACGTTATCTGGCTTTTTGAGAATGGTTGGTGCAGAAATGCCAATGACCTCAGATCAAGTAATCTGGTCTGAACAAAATAGATTACATATATCTTACGACAACTGTAGCGTAGCTGCAGGAGGAGGAGCTGGTGCGGCTTTAGCATCAGTTGTTACAATTCCAGTTGGTGCAGGTATAACTAACGTTATATCTATTAATGATACTGTAGTTCTTCTAGACCCAGCAAATGGTGCAGAAGCTAAAGGTATCGTAACTAACAGAGCTGCTGGTAACGTAACAGTTATGCCATTTGCAAACGCAACATTTGATGCACAAGGAATTAGTATTGCTTCTGCAACAATTAAAATGTTTGTTTATGGTTCTGACTATACTAAAGGATCAAGTATTGGAGCAGGAGTAGGAAACTCTGCTGCTAGAGTAAGTATCGATCCTTCTTTCACGCAGTTTTCTAACTCACCAGTGATCATAAGAGATCAGTACGTTGTTACTGGATCTGATATGGCACAAATCGGTTGGGTTGAAGTTGCTACTGAAGATGGTCAATCTGGATACCTTTGGTATTTAAAAGCTGAGTCTGAAACTAGATTAAGATTTGAAGATTACTTAGAAATGGCAATGGTAGAAGGTGAATTAAATGCTAACGCTAACGGTGCTGCAGGGCAATATGCTACTGCTGTTTTACCAGGTACACAAGGTTTATTTGCTGCTATTAGAGACAGAGGTAATGTAGAAGTAGGATTTACTGCTGCTAACGGTCTTGATGAGTTTGATGCAATACTTAAAAACCTAGATACTCAGGGAGCTATCGAAGAAAACATGTTATTCTTACAAAGACAAACTGCTCTTGATTTTGATGATATGTTAGCTTCTATCTCTGGTGGATTTGCTGGTGGTACTGCATTTGGTTTATTTGAAAATTCAGAGGAAATGGCACTTAACTTAGGTTTCTCTGGTTTTAGAAGAGGTTCTTATGACTTCTATAAAACTGACTGGAAATACTTAAACGATGCTTCTACAAGAGGTGCTATCGTAGGTGTTAATTCAATCGAAGGTGTATTAGTTCCTGCTGGAACAAGCACAGTTTATGATCAAATCTTAGGTACTAACATTAGAAGACCTTTCTTACACGTAAGATATAGAGCTTCTCAAGGTGACGACAGAAGAATGAAATCATGGTTAACTGGTTCTGCTGGTGGTGCATTTACTTCAACTCTTGATGCTATGGAAGTTAACTTCCTATCTGAAAGATGTTTAGTAACTCAAGCTGCTAACAACTTCGTTTTATTCCAAGGATTATAACATCCAATTATTAATAACTATCCCTGTCTTTGGGCAGGGATAATTATTATTTTTTAACTATTTAATTATATTATATTATGTCAAAAAAAGAACAAGTGGCTGTAAAACAGTCAAAACCCAAGTGGGAAATAAGAGATAGAGTTTATTATTTAAAAGGAAATAAATCTCCATTAACTCTAACAATACCAGGTAAACATACTAAAAAACATGCTTTACTTTGGTTTGATGAACAACAAGGTAAACAAAGAGAAATAAGATATGCTACCAACCAAGATTCACCACTAGTTGATGAACAAAAAGGTGAAGTAACAATGGGGCATATCATTTTTAGAGATGGATTTTTAAAAGTTCCTAAAAGTAAACAGAACTTACAGAAACTACTTTCACTATATCATCCGTTAAAAAATAAAATGTATGAAGAATATAGTCCTGTTGAAGAAGCTAAAGACGAATTAGTAGATTTAGAAATGGAAATAGACGCTTTAAATGCGGCTAGAACTATAGATATTGATCACGCAGAGGCTATTTTAAGAGTAGAAAAAGGTTCTGAAGTTAATAGTATGAGCTCTAAAGAAATAAAAAGAGATTTATTATTGTTTGCAAAAAATGATCCAAGATTATTTATTGCTTTAGCTAATGATGAAAATGTACAACTAAGAAACTTTGCTATTAAAGCTCGTGAAGCAGGTATAATAAAGTTATCTCAAGATCAAAGAACATTTTTATGGGGATCAAATGATAGAAAATTAATGAATGTTCCATTTGATGAAAATCCTTATTCAGCTTTTGCTGCTTTCTTAAAAACAGATGAGGGAGTAGAAATTTATAAATCTATAGATAAAAAGCTATAAAAACAAGTGATATTAATATAGGGGCAGTATTTACTGCCTCTGTATTATAATAAAAAAAATATAATGGCAGTAAACGTAAATACAGTATACACAACAGTCTTGTACATATTAAACAAAGAACAAAGAGGATATGTTACTCCAACAGAGTTTAATAGTATTGCTGCTCAAGTACAAAAAGAAATATTTGAATCATATTTTCCAGATGGTAATCAGTTAAATAGATTCAACCAAAACAATCAACAAAACGATACAGAGTTCTTTAACATGTTTAAAGATACGGCTTATAAGTTATATCCATTTGAACAGGATGTAGCTTTTACTTATGTTCCAGGTAACACGGCTTGGCAAAACAACACAGCTAACGCTATATATAAGTTAGGTCAAATAATATCTACATATAACACTACTAATGTTAACAACCCTGTACGTAACTCAATAACTCAATTAGCTAGTAAAAAAGATTTTGAACAAATAACTAGATCAAAACTAACTAGTCCTACCAATCAATATCCTATATGTTACACTACTAACAATGCAGGTTCATTAATAGTAAGAGTATCTCCAAACCCAGATACTTTAGTTATAAATTGCTTAACTGTACCAACTGATCCTGTTTGGGGTTTTACTACTGGTGCTGTAGGACAATATATATATGCGGCTGGTTCGTCTACTGATTTTGAATTAGATGTATCAGAGCAAACAAATATTATTACTAACATATTAAAGTATTGTGGTATAATAATTAATGATCCTACAATAATACAAACTGCAGAGCAAGAAGCAATGTCAGTTTCACAAAATGAAAAAGCATAATGGGACAAATAACAGAAACTAACCAACAATATTATCAAGGCGTACAAGGCTTTAGAGGAACAGGTAATGCGTTAACAATAACAACTACATTTAACACAGATCTTGTATATGGTAGTTGGAACCCAGCTGTAGCTGAATATGCTTTAAATAACTTTAAAATATACACTAGTACTACAGGTTTTCCAGGTAGTTGGACTGAATATGTATTACAGTATTCTGTAACCGGAAACGCTATAACTTTCGCGGCTAATCCTGCTAACAATTTATACATAGTTGTACAGTTAAAAACATTAGACGGTGGTCAGTACGCAAATACTCCAGCTGAAGAAGCCTTAGGTGATGCTGTAGAAGAAAATTATGGTAGTTATCAATATATAAAACTAGGAGATGTTATAGATAACTATATGGTTGGTTATGTTGGCGATGGTAAAGTAATTCAAACAGCTAAAAAATCTGATGTATTATTTTTCGCTAAAAGATCTTTACAAGAATTTAGCTATGATACATTAAAAAGTATAAAATCTCAAGAATTAACTGTACCAGATAGTTTATCTTTAGTTATACCTCAAGACTATGTTAACTATGTTGCTTTATCTTGGATAGATCAATACGGTGTAAAAAGACCGCTTTTTCCTAACAACAACTTAACTACTAATCCTTACACTAAATTATTACAAGATGATAAAGGTATACCAACACAAGATAATTTTGGTGAAGATTTAGAAGGAACATCGTTAACAGTAGAAAGATGGAGAGATGTAAATCCTAATAGAATATTAAATGAAGAGGCTTTATACGATCAAGATTTATGGGCATATGGATATTATGCAAATGATTTTGGTTCAGGTCCATGGAACTGGGGAAGATTATATGGATTAGATCCTCAATATTCTAACGCAAACGGTTGGTTTGGTATTAATGAAAGAGATGGTAAATTTACTTTTTCAAGTAATTTAAGAGATAAATTAATTGTTTTAGAATATATATCTGATGGACTTGCTTATGATTTAGATACTAGAATACCTAAATTAGCAGAAGAAGCTATGTACATGAGTATATCATATAACTTATTAGCTGGTAGAGCAGGTGTACCTGAAGGACTTGTAGCAAGATTTAAAAAAGATAGAAGAGCCGCATTAAGAAATGCTAAAATAAGATTATCTAATATTAAACTTGATCAAATAGTTCAAGTAATGAGAGGTAAATCTAAATGGATTAAACACTAAAATTTAATGGCAAAAATAACCAATAATTTCGTCAAAGGTAAAATGAATAAAGATCTTGATGATCGATTAATACCTCAGGGCGAATATAGAAACGCAATAAATGCTCAGGTAAGTAGATCTGAAGGTCCTAATGTTGGAGCATTAGAAAATGTTTTAGGTAATGTTTTGTCCGCAGATTTTAGAGAACTAACTAATAATGATAATTTATTTTCTATAGGTTATTGCACTGATGAAATAAACAATAGAGTTTTTTTATTTTTAACAGACAACACAGGTTCTGCTTATAAAAGATCAGCTGGTTCAGGTAAAACATCTTACATAGTAATGTATGATGCAAATAGTAACGCAGCTTCTATATTAGTTAATGGTGATTTTTTAAATTTTTCTACTTTATTTCCAATAACTGGTGTTAATATACTAGAAGATCTATTGTTTTTTACTGATAATAGAAATCAACCACGAGTTATAAATGTAAGTTTAGCTAATCCAAATAACAGTGCTAATCCAACATATTATACAACTGAAGATCAAATATCTGTTGCTAAATATAATCCTTATCAACCAATAGAGTTATATAGACCAGCTTCCAATACAGCAACTGATTACGAAACATCTATGTACGATGTTGTAAGTAGATATTATCCTGATGGTGGTGAAGGTGTTACTACACAAAATTATTCAAGTAATGGTACTCAAATAAGAATTGCTAGAGCAGATTATAAAGGTGATTTACCTTATGGTGCTACTATAGCTTATATTAAAGACGGTGAATTTATTGAAACAGGTCAAACAGTAGCAAGTGTTACTGGAACTAATAACACTTATTTCACAGTAAATACTCAAACACAATCTCCTACATACACTATAAATACAGGTACAACAGTTATATTTAACTACAATCCTTATTATCAAATTGATTACAACGGTGATTCAGATTATTTAGAAGAATTATTTGTAAGGTTTGCTTATAGATATAAATTTGAAAACGGTGAATACTCTATAATATCACCATTTACTCAAGAATGTTTTATACCAAAACAAGATGGTTATTTTAGATACAAAGTAAACGAAGAAAGTGCTACAGCGGGTGTTGGGGATAAAAACAATAGTCCTATATTAGACGTTCAAGACGAAGAAGATACTTATAGAAGCACTGTTGTTGAGTTTATGGAAAACAAAGTTAATAAAATAATATTAAGAATACCATTACCAACAACATCTAGTCTTTTAAATAGTGCTTTTAAAATAACAGATATAGATATATTATACAAAGAATCTACTTCAAACAATGTTAATGTTATTGAAACAATTCCATTATCAAGAATAGGAAATGGATACGGTAGAGCAGAGGTAAACGGTGCTACAACTAGCACAACAGCTGTAGCTATAGATAACATTAGTGGATCTATTAAAGTAGGTGCTTTAGTTAGTGGAGATGGTGTAGTTAATAATCCTGTTGTAGTAAGTTATGATGGAGTAAGTGCTCTTGTATTATCAACTCCTCAGAGTTTAGCTAATAACGCTAATTTAACATTTGGTGATCATAATATTTTTGAATATGAGTATCAATCTACAAAACCTTATAAAGTTTTACCAGCTAGTGATACAACAAGAACATATGATAAAATACCTGTAAGAGCTTTGTCTCAAGAAATTATAAGTAATAGAGTTGTATATGGTAATTTTTTAGACAAACATACTCCTCCAGCTAGTATAGATTATAACGTTGCTGTTAGTCCAAAATCTGATTTTAATTTAGGTACAGCAACAACTACAACTACTGCTTTAGAACCACAAGGGGAAACTGTTATTGCTATAAATACAGCTACAGGTAATTTTGCTAATGGATACACGGTAACATCTAATGTTGTAGGAGCAATCCCAGCTAATACTGTTGTTGCTTCAAATACTGGTACTACAATTACATTATCTGCTGCGTTGGCTAGTGCTTTAGCAAATGGTTCAACACTTACTTTTACAGCACCTAATAACGTAAGATATACAACAAGTAAAATAGAATATCCTAACCACTCGTTAAAACAAAATAGAAATTATCAAGTAGGTGTAGTATTATCAGATAAGTTTGGTAGACAATCAACTGTAATATTAGCTGATGGAGATAGTTCTGTTAAGTTTAACAATGAATCTTATTTAGGTTCTACTATTTTTTCAAGGTATCTAGCTTCAAGTGTAGAAGCTTTATCTTTTCCTGGAAACTCTTTAAAAGTTTTATTTAATAGTCCTATAGCTGGTGGTGTAACAGGTATATATAATGGTGATCCCACTAGTGCAGATTATAATCCATTAGGTTGGTACTCTTATAAAATAGTTGTAAAACAAACTGAACAAGAATATTACAATGTATATTTACCTGGTGTAATGGCTGCTTATCCTACAGATCCGACTAAAGAATTAGGTAAAACATCTCATGCTGTATTATTTAATGATAATATTAATAAAGTCCCTAGAGATTTAATAGAAGTAGGACCAGAACAAAAACAATTTAGAAGTAGTGTTGTATTACATGGAAGAGTAGAAAATTTAAACAGCGTAGATGTTTGGCAGAATAATGCTCAATATTATCCTGGAGATATTGCTCCTATAGTGAGCGTAATAGCTACAGACAATGATATGTTTAATGGTATATCTCAAACAGGTTATGTTGGTAGTGCTGATTTTTATAATGTTATTTCAAATCCTTTAATTGGTAGAATAAATACACCTTCTGGAAAATTTGGAGTAGCACCTGTTATAGTAACTGGAACTGTAGGTTCTACTAGCTTAGGAGGTTTAGACACTCTTGGTTTAACAACTGCATCTATAAGTCCTACCCCTGCTACAGCCGCGGTAACAAGTGGTCAAACAGTTACTGGTCCTGGAATAGCAGATGGTACTTTAGTTCTTTCTGTTTCAAATGACAGTGGTTTTCGTAAAATAATATTAAATCAAAACACATCGGGTACTGCTGTTGGCGATGTTTTAACATTCACACCAACACCTATAAATTCTAATAACTGGGTTACAATGCCTCAATTAGCTGTTATGGAAACAGATCCTGTAGAATCTAATCTAGATATATTCTGGGAAACAACTACAGCTGGTTTAGTAACTGATTTAAACCAAGCAATATCTGGTGGTACTGCTGAAGGTGTTTCATTTGGTTTTAATACTGATGATTTTGATGAAGGACTTGTACCAGCAACAGCTAATGACGAAATGTGTTCATCAGATTTTCCTATATTAGATCAATTTGGTAACACTATAACTTATGTTGAAACTAATCCACCTCAATTTCAACTAGTAGAGGTTAAAGATTTTAATAATAATGTAATTACTAGTACTAATGATCCATCTGATAATACATCTGTTTTCAAACTAGTAAGAGATGGAAACAATTATAATGTAAAAGTTCAAGATTCTTTTTATTACAGTAATCAACATGCAACTAAAGACACCTACTCTTTTAAATTTGAAATTAATTATGCTGGTGTGCAGACGTTTATTACAAAACAACCTGTTTCTTTAATAAATTTATCTCCTGTAATTTTAGGTAGTACATGTAGTAATCCTCCTATTTATGTTCCAGGAACTGGTAACGGTGTAAATCCATTGGGAACTTTTAAAGTTATTCAAGCAACTAACGGAGCAGCTTTTGGAATAGGAGTATCAAATCCTCAAGGTTGGAAAGATTTAACATGGAGACTTACAGTTACTAAAGGCGGTGTAGATTATGGACCTTTAGGTAACGGCTCTGTATTTATAAATCAATATCAAGCAAATCAATATTGGACAGCTTCTTTTAATTTTACAGGAGGAGATACACCAAGCGGTATGCCTGATGGAACATATGCCTGTGTAGCTACAGTAGAAGATGCTGGTGCTTTAACTGATGTTTGTAATTTTAATCTTGTTGTAAATAGAACACCGTGTTATACTTATAAGCGTAATTATCAAGGTACTGGTAATGTTATCTCCGCTACATATACAGATTGTAGTGGTGATGGAACTGCTGCTATTAGTTATGTTGATCCACCTTCTAATACATTCCCAGGTTATGATAGAGTTTGTGCAAGAGATAATCAAACTAACTTAATAAATGCAGGTTACACTAAACTAGCTTTAAACAGTACAGATCCTGCCAACACGTGTAACGTAACTTTGTAAAAAAACAAGTAATACTAATAATATGGCTGCTATAATAGAAGTTAAATACTTCAATACATTTCTTCTAAAGAAAGTAAACCAAACAATAACGAATCCCAATTATGGAAATATTCCTTCTTGGAATGGTTCTATGGGTATACCTGCAGCTAAAGGAGGTTATCCTATATCTAATGCAGATGTTCCACAAAATTGGGTTATAGAAGAATCTAGAATTAATGGTGGTTATAACAACACCTCAGTATCTTTTGGTGCTAAAGCATATTTAGTAGAAGAAGAACCTAATGGATCTAGACGTGGAAACTCTTTAATATACTCAGGTATATTTAACTCTAGAACAGGTATAAATAATACAAATGTGTTTTCAGTAGGAGAAGATATAATTAAATCACTAGATCCAGCTAATGGAAGTATACAAAAACTTTATGCTGAAGATACTAATTTAAATATATTTCAAGAATTAAAAATTAGTAGAGCATTAATTGATAAAGACGCTATATATTCTGCGGAAGGTGGTGGAGCTGTTACAAGTGCTAATCTTGTTATTGGAGCTATTCAACCTTATGCTGGTAAATATGGTATTAGTGATGATCCTACAAGTTTTGCAGTATACGGTACTGATAAATATTTTACTGATAGAAACAACGGAACTGTTTTAAAATTATCTGGAGGCTTAGTAGAAATATCTAGAGCCAACATGATAGATTATTTTAGAGATAGATTAGGATCAGGTATTGTAGTAGGTGGAGTAACAGGAAGAGTTATAGGTGGTTGGGATATACATAATAAACAATATGTTCTTTCAACACAAGAGCCAGGTGCACAAGCTGATACTTTAGAAGATGGTTATGAAACTCTAGCATGGGACAATATTGTTCAAGGTTGGACTAGCTTTTTTACATATAAACCAGAATTAATGTTTAGCTTGGGTAATAAGTTTTATAGTGCAAAATTTGGTAGTTTATATGAGCATTATTCTATAGCTGGTACAAGAAACTTATTCTATGAGAATGACGGTCAAACAGTTAAACCTACTTCTATAACATTTGTTTTTAATCCTAATGTAAGTTTATCTAAAACTTTTAAAACAGTTGATTATGAAGGAAGTAATGGTTGGCAAATAAATTCTTTTGTATCTGATCTTACAGGTATGAATAATGTTACTAATAATAACAACTGGGCAGAGTTTCAAGATGCAACTACTCAAGTATATAGCTATACACAAGGACAGTATGATGCTGCAGGTAATGTATATCCTAATGCTAACCCACCGTTTTATTATGCTGGGTTTAATAGAAAAGAAAATAAATATGTGGCTAACTTGGTAAATAATAGTTTACCTATGCCTGGTGAAATTACTTATGGCGCAGCTATATCTGGTATAAAAGGATTTTTAGCCACTGTAACAATAGCTACAGATACAGTTACAGAACCAGGTGGTGAAAAAGAATTATTCTCTGTTGGTAGTGAGTTTATAGCTAACAGCGGATATTAAATTAAATAAAATGAAATTAAAAAAAGCAACAGCTGTAGAGGCTTTGCAGAAATTAATATTTGAAGGTAAAGAAGAAGATGGATTTTATGGAGATGGTAAAGCAATAGCAACGGTACCTGATATACCAATAATACATAATTTCGCAGATCAACTCTACATAAGACAAATGAATTTAAAAAAAGGACATGTTATTCTAGGTGCAGTTCATAATCATCTACATGTTTGGTTTTTATTAACAGGTTCAGTTATTATAAATAATAATGGTGAAAAGATAGAGCACATAGCTCCATGCTATACTGTATCAGAACCTGGTTCGCAAAGAATTATTTTAGCTTTAGAAGATTCTATATTTGTAAATGTTCACAAAAACCCTACAAATACAAAAGATATAGCTGAATTAGAAAAAGAAATAGTCTCTATGACAAAAGAAGAATACAATAATAAATATAAGTAATATGAGTTTTTTATTAGGATCCGCAGCTATAAGTGCGGGTACAAGCATACTCGGTGGTATCATTGGTGGTGGAAAAGCTAGAAGAGCAGCAAGAAGAGCTGCTAAGCAATTAAAAAAAATGAACGCTAAAATGGCACAACTAGAAGCTAATAGACAGGAAATAATTAATCCTTACGAGGATTCTACTAACTTAAGTAGTATGATGAGTAATCCTATGGCTAATCTAGCTGTTGCTACACAAGCAACTGAAATGCAGATCGAAGAAACTGATCAAGCATTAGCTAATACATTAGATACTATAAGACAAACTGGAGGTGGAGCTGGTAGTGCAACTGCTTTAGCTCAAGCTGCATTAAAATCTAAACAAGGTATTGCTGCTAGTATTGAAGCTCAAGAAAAATCTAATGAACAAGCTAGACAAGCTGGTGAGCAAAGATTACAAGATGCTAAAATAGCTGAAGAGAAAAGAATGCAAGGTCTTGATGCTGCTGGTAAACAATTTGTATTTGGTCAAAGAGAACAAAGAGAAATGCAACAACTAAATAGATTGCAAGCACAAATAGACAACATGCAAGGTGTTAAAGCACAGGCGCAGAGAGATCAAACAGCTGCTATTACTGGAGCTATATCAGGAGTTGCAGGAGCTGCTAGTTCATATTTTGGAGCTAAAAACGCTGGTTAAAAATATAGAAAATGGAGAATAAAAATATATCAATAAACTTATTTATAAAGCAAATGTTACAGAGTGATAACATGGCTTATGTGCCTGGATATTTAAGCTCTAGAGTAAACATTGACTATGGTGTTTTAAATAAAGCATACCAGAATACAGGTAGAATATATGCTAGACTAAAAGCAGAATTAGAAAGAGGAACATGTGGTGATTGTATATTAGAAAATAAAATGCTAGTACAATTAGAAGCTGCTCCTCAACTTTCATTAGAGTTTTTATCTAATGTAATGGGTGAATTACAAGTTGTAGAAACTGGTAACTACGATCCTAACAATTATTATGGATACATGGTTGCAAATTGTATTATTACTAAAAAACCTGGTTTTTCTAAAACAGATGGTTATGATGTTTCTTTACAACTACTAGACAATGGCTCACAACAATTAATGTTTACAGGTCCAATGTTAGATACACCTTTAGTTATAAATAGCTCTGCTTTACAAAGTTTACTAGACGCAGATACATCTATGGTAGTTGAAACACCAGATCTTAATGCTGGTATGGATCAATTATTAGTAGAGTCTGGATTATTTACACCTGATTCAATAGGTGAAAACGGTAAATTATCTTCAGCTGCAAAAATATCAGAAGAGTTTATATTAAAATTTAACGGTGAACCTGATTACGAAATAATAGATATTGGTGGTGGTAAAGGTAGAAACATATTAAAATTTGATTTAGATAAAATAGAAAGAAAACTACAACCATTTATAAACGCTGAAGTTGCTGGTATATTATCAGCAGAACAAGAAGCAGTTGCAGCTTGGAACGTTTATTTAGCTCAACTATCAAGTGATGAAGAAGATGATCAGATGGTTCAAAACGCTAATGCCGGTAGTTTATCATGGGATTATCAAAGAGATTTACCTTTACATCAAAATAAAAAAATTATATTTGGAGAAAGATATAAGCAATTTTTTATAAAAAATTATTTAGTACAGTTTTTAACTAACAAACTACCTTATGTAGAACAAGATGCCGCGGTATTTGATTTACAACAAGGCATTGCTGATAAAGCACAAAAAATAATGGGTAACCAATAAATTAAATTAAATGACTAGACAAGAATATGTAAAAAAGTTGATTGCTGATGGTGGTTACACTAGTGATCAAATATATCAAATGTCTCAAGCTGTTGCGGAAGCACCAGTAAAGACAAACGATCCTGCTGTAAAAGCGGAGACCAATGCAGGATCGACAAACGATATGGTCTCAGAATCGGAAAGTGGTTTATCGGAATCACCTATACTACCGGGAACTGTAATAACAAAAGGGGGTTATGAATATAAATTCTATGTAGATGATGAAACGGGTCAAGGTGAATATTATAGAAGACCAGCAGGTGAAGATGTAACATGGACAGATTTAGGTAAAGACGAAAGCGAAGCTGGTATGCTTGATAAAGCTTCTGCTGCTTACCATTTTGGACACTCAGATATGAGTCCAGAAAAAAGAAAAGAATATGAAGAGCAAATAAAAGCTCACGAACAGTATAAAAAAGATAAAGCTGCTGCTATAAAAAAATACAATGAAGATAATAAAAAAGGTGTATTAGGTATATTAGCAGGAGATGATAATAAGTTTTTTGGTAATTTTGGCTTAGGTGAAGGAAAAGAATTTACTTGGGATGCTTTTACTAAAGACATATCTGACATGAAGTTTGGAGAGTCAATAGCTAGAGCTGGGGGCGAAGGTGTAGAATTTATAATAGACGCAGCTGATTTTAAAATTAGTAAACTAGCTTTAGAACCTATAGCTGGAGCTTTAA
>MDTA01039693.1_pt1 | contig 22903 bp, 21 predicted proteins | sample 811151 | NCBI WGS metagenome assembly MDTA01 (sample SAMN05326648, study PRJNA326480) | marine metagenome | isolation source: seawater | place: Indian Ocean: South | collected 2010
AAGTTTTTTTATGATATTAATTAATTTGATTTGCTTACCCATATCTAAAATCAATATTTTTCTGTTATAATTTAGTTGACTAGCTTGTAATACTAGGTTGGCAGCCTCACTTGAAGACATAAAATATCTTTCTACTTTTTTATTAGTCAAAGTAACTGGTCCACCTGATTTAATTTGATTTAGAAATAAATTTATCGCAGATCCCTGACTTGCAAATACATTTCCAAATCGTACCACAACTATTTTTGAATTTTTATTCTTATAATTTAAACTAAAAACTTCAGATATTCTTTTTGTCAAACCAAGTATGCTTGTGGGTTTAGCGGCTTTGTCAGTTGAAATTATTACAATTTTTTTTTCTTTAAATGCATCAATGACATTTAAAGTACCAAATATGTTATTTCTTACTGCTTCGCAGATGTTATCTTCAAGAATATTTAAATGCTTATAGGCAGCAGTATGAAAAACAATATCGATTTTATATTTTTTTTTTATATTATCTAAAATCACTTTTTGGTTTATATCTCCTAATATAAATTTTACCTTTTTATCATTAAACTGTTTTTGTGTATTATAAATTCCAATTTCTGATTTATCTAAGGCTATTATTTTTTTTACATTTAAATTATTTAATTTATTGCAGATAGCATTTCCGATAGATCCTGCTGCACCTGTGACTAAAATTGTTTTATTTTTAAATTTAGACAAAAGATTTTTATTAAGTTCGTAAACCTTTCTTTCAAATATATCTTTTAGATCAGAATAATTGATGTCATTAGTTGTAATAATTTCGCTTATTAAATTTCTTTTTAATGGCAAATAGTTGACGTTCAATGCCAATTTTCTTAATTGACCAATTTTAGTTTCTAGAATTTTTCTTTTTAGAGATGGGATAGCTATTATAATATTTGATATAACGCTTCTTTTTGAAAGTTTTTTTAATCTATTAAAACTAATTATTTTCTTATTTTTAATAAAACTATTTTGTAAATGTTTGTTATCATCAACAAAACAGTAAATTGCATTTTCATTATTCTTTGAAAATAATTCAAAAATTTGCTTACCTGCATTACCTGCCCCATAAATAATGGTTCCCTTTATATCTTCTTTAAAATAGTTGTTATTTTTAGATCTATATTTATTTATAGTGGGTAATTTTTTGAGTTTTAAATTATGTTTTAAAAATTTATTTAAAGAATTTTTATTTATATTTGAGTTGTAAATATTTATATCAGAGACTGAATATTGAATTTCATTAATATTTTTATTTTTTAATTTCAATTTTCTTTCACTAAAAAGATTTATTAGTTCTTTAATTTGTGTACCATAGCCAGTTCCGACATCTACAATTTCTGATTTATTAGATTTTAATATATCGTTATAAATTTTGCTGACTTCTTCAAAACTGATAAAATCTCTTACAGCAGACCCATTATTGTTTAAAATAAAAGATTGCTTCTTATTATAGGCATTTATTAATTTTGAGATAATAGAAAATTCATCATTTTTACCATAAAGATTAAATACTCTTGCTATTCCATAATTTATATTATTTTTATTACAAAAATTTATAATTAAATTTTCTGCGAGCAATTTTGAAGCAGAATAAATTTTTCTATTCGCATCATTAGGCTGCTTTAAACCCTCTTTCAATCCATATACCGCAGAGCTGCTTGTATAAATTATTTTATTGATATTGTTATTATTCAATCTATCTAAGCCCTTAACCAGCTTTGATAAGCTTTGATATATAAATTCATTATAGTTAACTAAAGATTTTATTTTTTTTGATGGATAAAATAAATTAATTATTAAATTAAATTTAGATTTAAATTTTAGTTTTAAAAATTCATCAGATGAAATAATCTTTGATTTAATTATTTTTTTGTGAATATTTTTTGATAATAAACTTCTTTTTCCAATAATGTATGTGATCATTTTATTTTATAAAATACTATTTTTAATAAAAAAAAGACTTTGAGTTTTAAACTATTTAATAAAGAAAATTCTTTTGAAAATATAGATAGTTTTTTCTTAGATAAAAGATAATTACATTTTCTAATATTATTTTGTAATAAAATAGAATTCATATTTTTATTTAAAATGTCTGAATTTTTTTTTATCCATCTTTCAAATTCTTTTATTTCTAAACTAATTTTTTTTATACTTAAATTATTTTGATGAATATAGTAAGTGGCTAAAGGTTTATCTATAGTACAAAATTTAATTTTTTTTGATAATCTGAAAAAGAGATCAAAATCACCAATTATCTCGTATTTTGAATCAAAAAAACAATTTAATTTACTAAAAATTTCTCTTTTCATAACGACTGTTAATATACTTATTGGATAATCATTTAATATTTGGTGAAAAATTTTTTTTGAATTTATTTTATTTTTAAATTTTTTTAATTTTTTTTCAAATACCCAGTGGTTTGAAAAACATATATCTGATTTAGTCTTTAATATTTTTTTTATTTGTAAACTCAATTTATTTTTTTCCCATGTATCATCGATATCGAGGAATGAGATGAACTTACCCCTAGCTTTTTTAATTGCTAAATTTCGAGCTTCATATAATTTTGTATGTCTGTATGACTTAAAATATCTTATTCTTTTGTCTTTAAATTTTTTAACTAAAAATGGTGTTCTGTCAGTTGAAAAGTTATCCCAAAAAATAATTTCTAAATTTTTATGTTTTTGACTTAAAATACTCTGAATGCATCTCTTTACAAATTTTTCACCATTATAACAATTCACTATTACACTTACTAATAAATCATTTTTCATATTTTTTTTGTTCAAATTTAATTGTTTTAATTAAGCCTCTATTAATATTAACTAATGGCTTCCAATTAAAATCTTTTCTTAATTCTTCAATGTTTGAATAAATAAATTTCATTTCATCTTTTCTTAATTTTATCTTTCCAAATAATGGTTTGCCTTTTTTAATCATTTTGTTAATTTTATTTATGGTGGTTTTAATTTTAATTGGTTTTCCAAATCCTAAATTATAAATTTTTCCATTAGATTTTTTATTTTTTAAAGACAAAATTATTAAATTAACTACGTCATCTATGAATATAAAATCTCTAAATTGGTTTCCATTTGAGCAAGGAAACTTCTTATTCAGTAAACACTGTAAAATTGAAAAAGAAATAACTCTATTAGGGTCTTGCCCAGGTCCATAAGTTTGAAATAATCTAAAAATAGTTGATGGAAATTTATAATCCCTATTTATTTTTAAAAGAAATTTTGATGCAAGCAACTTTGATTTTCCGTAAACAGATTTTATGTCAACTACTTTACTGTTATAATTTTCTTTTTGAGGCGATTTGATTTTACCATTTTCTAATGAACTTCCAATTTGAATAAATTTTATAATATTTTTTCCTATAAAATAATTTGCTAAATTTTTTAAACCTAAGTAATGACTATCATATGTTTTTTTTTTATTTGAGTGGTCTACATAACCTCCTAAATTTACAATAAAGTTATAATTTTTATTATATAATACATTCTCAATATTTTTTTTTTTTGAAATATCACAAGTTAAGTATTTAACATTTTTTACTTTTCTAATTTTATGAGGTTTTTTTAAAGAAATAGATGATACTGAATAATTTAGTTTTTTTAATTTTTTTATTAAATTAAAACCTATAAAACCAGTTCCACCTATAATTAAAATTTTTTTTTTCAAACTTTTAACTTTCTTACATTTTTTTCTAAAGTTTCTTTGTCCCTTTTAGTGTCCATACACTGCCAAAACCCAAAATGTTTGAATGCTACTAGTTGATTTTTTTTTGCTAATTTTTCTAATGGATCTCTCTCTAAATACGTTCTATCATTTTTTAAATATTTGAAAAATTCTGGTTCAATCACAAAAAATCCACCGTTTATCCATCCCTCATCTAAACTAGATTTTTCCTTAAAATATTTGACTCTATTTCCTAATAATTTGATTGCTCCAAATCTAGCTGGCGGTCTTACTGCTGTTAGTGTTACAAGTTTCTTATTTTTTTTATGAAATTTTATAAGTTTATTAATATTTATACTAGATAATCCATCTCCATATGTAAGCATAAAAGTATCTTTTAGTAAGTATTTTTTTAACCTTTTTATACGCCCACCTGTCATAGTATTTTTACCGGTGTCAATTATACTTATTTTCCAATCCTTAATCGGTTTAGAAAAATATTTTTCTATAACTTTTTTTTTATAACCTGTAGCTATAACAAATTCTTTAAATCCAAATTTTGAATAGTGGTTCATTATTCTTTTTAAGATTGGAATACCGTTTATTTTTATCATAGGCTTTGGAATTTCTTTAGTATACTCAGAAAGTCTTGTACCCAAACCACCAGCGAGTATAACAACTTTTGTCATAAATTATTTTTTTATAAAGTTTAGAATTTGTAAAGAAGATATTTTATAAACATTTTTTTTCTTTAAATGAGTTTTTTTATACCATTCTATAACAAAACTTACAGTTTCATTGACATTTAATTTAGCCTTCCATCCTAATTTTGATCTGGCTTTAAAATTGTTTAGTTGCAATAAACTAGATTCTTTAAACTTTTTTTTTTTTGAAATTTTCCATCTAATTGAGGGCCAATTTCTTTTAATAATTTTTATAAAATCTATTACAGAAATATTTTTAATTTTATCAGAACTAAAATTGAAAGATTCACCATTTAGTTTTTTATTTTTATATAATGCGATCGCTAAATATAAATATCCATTTAAAGCTTCAAGAACATGCTGCCACGGCCTAGTTGAATTTGGATTCCTTATTTTAACAATTTTATTTACAAGCCAATTTTTCATACAATCTGGAATAAGTCTATCGTCAGACCAATCTCCTCCACCTATTACATTCCCAGCACGAGCAGTACATATTCTTAAATATTTATTTTTTTGGTCTATATATGATTTAAAGTAGGATGAGAAAAGTATTTCTGAACTAGCTTTAGATGCGCTATATGGATCTTCACCCCCAAGTATATCGCTTTCGATATAACCTTTTTCTTGTTCAATATTTCGATAACATTTATCACTTGTAACCATAACGGCTACACACTTTTTTTTTAAATTATTTAATGAGATTAGAACGTTCAAAAAACCAATAACATTTGTATTCCAAGTTTCTAATGGATTTTTTAGTGACTTATATACCAAAGATTGTGCAGCTAAATGAAATACAAAATCAGGTTTAATTGTATTTACTGTTTTTTTTAATTTATCTAAATTATTTATATCAAAATAATATTCTTTAATTTTTAAATTTCTTTTAACCAAGTTAAAATGATTATTTTTTTTATTACTTTTTAATGAAATACCATAAACTTTTGCTCCAAGTAATTTAAGCCATATAGTTAACCAGGATCCTTTGAAACCATTGAACCCTGTTATAAGAATTTTTTTATTTTTAAATAAATAATATTTTTTTTGCATGTGATTACTTCAATAAATATTTATTAAAAATGTTATTTTCTTTATTAAATAGTATTGAGTCAAAATTTTTAATCTTATATCTAACTATTTTTTCATTTATAAAATTTAGATCTATACTTGGCCAAATAAAATTATGATATAAATCAAAAAATGAATTCTCAGTTATATGAATTACATTAAAATTATGTTTTAATGCCTCTATAATTGCTCCTGTTGATCCAATGAAAATTGCTGTTTTATCACAAGGATTTAAGTGATTATCACCCTCTTTTTCAATAATGCTATTTAAATCTTTAATAAGCTTTAAATGTTTTTTTGATTTATTTGCAGCTGGATGATTTCTAATTTTAAACTTTGAAAAATTTATATTTCTCTCAATTTTAACCAATTTTTTAAAATTGGAAATAATTTCATCTGAGGACGTAAAATCAATTGGCAAATAAATATAATTTTCTTTTAAACTAGTCTTATTTTCGAAAAATCTTGTTGAAGGCAAAACTTTAATTTGATCATCATTCCATTTAAGATATTTTTTAAACGCTAATTTCTGGTCATTAGAATTTAAGATTATATTGTGTGGGGAATTTTCAGATTTCAAAAAATGACTTGGAAATGACGGAAAAGAGTGAATATATCCAATTGTTTTATTTAATAAAAAATTTTTTTTTAAATAATTAATTATAAGTGATTGAAATGGCTGGTTTTCATAAGGCATTAGGGTAAGCCTTAATTCATTATTAAAAAATGGTTTAATTTTTTCAAGAATATGTATTGAAAAAAAACTTGGTTGAGTAAAAAAACTACTATCTATAAAAAAATTGAATTTTAATTTTTTTTTTAAACTTATTGATAGAAAATTGTAGATTTTTTTTGATATGGATATTTTTTTTTCAAAAAAAAAAAACTGTATTTTTAATATTTTCAACGTTTGATTTATAATTACTCATAATTATAATCCAAAGAGTATTTTTAATTTCTGAACTTGATATATTAAAATATTTATCTCGGAATTGATTATCATTTAAATTTGAAGTTTCTCCCCAAGTTATTATGACTTTATCATACTTATCAATTTTATTTTTATCATAAGATATCTCGTATTCGTTCATTGATATAGATGCATAAATATCAGAAAAGAATTTTTTTAATAAAGATAAAAAATTTTTTTTTGTAAGCCAGAATTTTATAATTTCAAACCCAATGCAATTTGTAAATGTACAAAAAAACATAGCACTAAATTTTTTTTTGGTTTTGTAATTATAGCTATCTATGTAATTTATTAATTTTTCAAATGAATTACTAAAATCCACAATACTATTCTCCCCCTGAAATATTAAGTCTTTGACCAGTTATATAACTATTTTCTTCTGATGATAAAAAATATATGTATCTAGCTATTTCAAATGTTTCTGCAAATCTTTGTATTGGAATTAATTTTTTTCTTTTATTTATATCCTTAAACTTAATTTTTTTGTGAATTTTTGTGTTTGTTACACCAATAACTAAAGTGTTCATTAAAATATTTTTACTGGCTAAATTTTTAATATTAGATGGAATAAATTCATTTATTTTTTTAGATAATGAGTAATTAAAAGTATTTTTCCCTCCACCAAATTTTACACCTATACTTGAAGTTTGCAAAATCCTACCAAATTCTTCTTTGACCATATTTGGCAAAATTTTTTTAATTATAAAATAAGGAACAACACTATTTACTTTAATAGATTTCAGTAACTGATCTATTTTAAAATTTTCGAAACTTTTATTATCAATATAACCTACTAAATTAATTAAACTGTCAATTTTAATTTTCGATAGTATTTTCAATTTGTTATTAATTTTTTTTTCTGTATCTAAGAAATTTAATTTTAATAATTTAAGATTTTTATTTTTTTTAATTTTAAATTGTTTAGATGAATTATAATGGTAGTATACTATCCAACCGTGTTTCAAGAATATTTCTACAGTTGCTAAACCAATATCGGAACTAGCTCCTAGGATAAGTACTGTTTTCATTTTTTTACTGTTTTATTTCTTTCCATGCATTTGCGTGTTTTTTGCCTATCAAAGTTCCAGTAACATCACAAACATCGCAAGGTTTGAATTTTCTGTCAGATTTATTTAATCTATTTCTGGCTAATACAGAATTTTCTGATAACCAAATACTTTTAAAACTATCTTTATTCAAATTTCCAAGAATATTTTTTTTACCCCAATCATGAGGGCACATTAAAACATCTCCATTATAATCTAAAAAAAATGTATAACTAGGGTAATAACAGGGTTTATTAAGTACCTCATTTAAAGCTGAGATTTTGAATTCAGCTTTATTCATCATGCCAGCCCTGTTGCTTAAAGTAATTCCAAAGTCATCTTCTGGTGGTAAATATCTATGTCTTATAAAATATTGATCATCTAATAAGTTAGCCTCATTACACATTTTTTGGAACTTCACAGTATCTTCATAACTGTCATAAACACTAATTAGTAATTTATTTAGACCAGATTCAAAAATTTTCTTTAATCTTTTAAGGTTAAGAACATCGCCATTAGTAACCATCTCAATATTTGATTCAGGCAATGCATCTTTACAAATTTTTACTAAATTGAAAATATTCTTATCCAATAAGGGTTCAACAAAACCAGAAAATCTTATTGTGCCCTTGAAATTATATTGTTTTAATTCAGTAATTAGTTTTTTTATCAAACTGGTAGGAATAAACTCTTTTATATCTTTAAAATCTTCAGCACTTCTTGGACAAAATGAGCACTTTCTATTGCAAGTTCCTGACTCACTTATTTCAACTTCAGAGGGTAATGGGAAATTTGTGCCAGGAAAAAATTGAAAAACTTCATTACTTTTTCTAGATTTTTTTTTAATATATGGATCTACAAATTTTTTTTTCACTTTTATTTTTTATTTAGTAACACTCTTTCTACTTTTTTTTTATCTTTAATTTCATCAACTGCGATTGAGTTTGAATTTAATTTAACCATTTTAATTTTTATGTTTAGATCAAAAAATCTCAAAATTTCAATATCTTCTTGTTTTTCAACATCACTTTTTTTATTAAAACTTAGGTATTTTTTTAGTTGGTTTTTGTTAAAAGCATAAATGCATACTTGTTTAAAATATTTTCCTTTAATTTGATTCTTTTTTGATCCTGGTATCTTCGATCTAGATATATAAATTAGCTCATTTTTTTTATTTACAACTACTTTAGGTAAATTATTATTATTTGGGTTTTCAGAGCCATGAATTTTATCATAACCACAAATTACATGATTTGGGTATTTTTTTTTACAATTAATAATTTTCTTTATATCACTAGGTCTAATTAAAGGTTCATCCCCTTGAACATTAATAATTATTTTTGATTTGATTTTTTTAGATGCCTCTGCCACTCTATCTGTTCCAGTTAAGCAAGTCTTTGATGTCATTAAAAAATTATAATTATAATTATTTGCCACTGTAGAAATTTTTTTATTATCAGTTGCTATGTAAAGATTTTCACGACCTACTACTTTTTTGCATATATCAGCAACCCTTATTACCAGCTCTCTACCAAGTATTTTTACCAATGGCTTTCCTTCATACCTTGTTGAACCATATCTAGCAGGAATTATTATAGTTGTTTTCATTTTTTAAATTTATACAATTCTATTTCTAACCGTTTTTTTTTTCAAAAATAGCAAAACATTTTCTGCAGCTTTTTTCCTCATAGATATATAAGACTCTTGAGAGTAATAAGCTGTATGTGGATTTATGATGATTCTTCCTGCAAATTTTTGAGATTTCCAATTTTTTATTAATGGTTCCTTCTGTGATGGTGGTTCTTCAGGCAATACATCAAGCCCTAGACAAAAATTTTTGTTTTTTTTCATATGTTCGTTAAGGATTTTTAGATTATCTATGACTTGACCTCTTGATGTATTTATCAGTATACAATTTTTTTTCATTTTTTTTAGAAATGACTTATTAACCATACTTCTAGATGAATTTGTCAAAGTGCAATTTATACTTATAACATCACAAATATTTAAAAATTTATTTAAGTTTTTAACTTTGCTTGCATATTTAATTTTTTTGTTATGTTTTAAAAAAGGATCAAAATAATAACAATTAAAGCCTATAAAATTTAATTTTTTCGATAAAATTTTTCCTATTCTTCCAAACCCAATTACGCCTACATTCAGAGTCTTCGATCTTTTAATATTTTTTATAGTTTCTAATTGCCATCCACCAAAATTTTTTTGAATCCTAGAATTATAATCTCCAATTCTTCTGAGAAAATACATTATCATTGATAAAGAGGTATCACTTACCTCACTAATTCCATAATCAGGTGTATTTGCAACTTTTATTTTTTTTTCTTTACAGTATACTAGATCAATATTATCTACTCCAACACCATACCTAACAATCAGTTTAAGATTTTTAAAATTATTTAAATATCTCTTATCACAATTTTTATGCCAGACTAATAGAATAGTTGCTTTAAACTTATCTTTTTCACTGAGAAATTTTTTTTTTATTATCTTTTTTTCAATATCAGGAATTTTAATGTAGTCAGTTATATAAATATTATTTAAAATCATTTAAATTTTTTTAACTTTTCTTTTAAAAATAGTTTGTGCAATTTCAAAATCAAATTCATTGTCTATATCGATTGAGGTATAATCAGAACATAAATACTTATCTGGGTTCTTACCTATTAAATAATTTAAATCAAGAATTGTAGAAACATTTGCAATAAAAAGAGCACCATTTACACTAAAATATTTTGGTAAACTTTGAGAGTAAGTATGCCATTTACCCCAATTATAATTTACTGGATAAAGGTTTTCATTTAATAGAAAACCATTAAATTTATTTACAGCTACTAAACTATCAAAACCTTTTTTTTGTGACTTTTTAAATTTAACTATAGCTTTTTTATATTCATTAAATAATGGAGATGTAACATGGCACCAAGATACAGTATCGTTATTTTTTAAATTTGCATTTGCAACAACATTTGTAATAACTTCTGACCACGAGGTTATATTATTTGAATATTTATCTCCTCTAAATATAAATTTGCATCTATACTTTTTTGATATCTTCTCTGCATACTTTGAGTTACTTGAAATGATAATTTTATCAAAAATTTTATTTGATAAAAGTTGTTTAATTTTAATCTCTAAAAGTGAAAAATTTTTGTAAAATGGTCGAAAATTTTTATTTTTAACTCGCTCGCTTTTATGTTTTACAGGTATAATTGCTACGTTCATTAAATTATATAATTTTTATTTACACATGATAAATCAAAAAACAATAAATATTAATTAAATATTTTTTTTAAATTACTTGATTGATTTAAATAATAAATTTTTGATATCCTTTTTTTATTAATTCTATAATTTGATTTAGATAAGTGTTTATAAATATTATTTCTATCATAAAGAATGATATCTTTTCCAAAAAATAATGCCTCCTCAATTACTGTAGAAGAGTAACTCGATAAATAATCACACCTTTCAAGCAAATTTTTTAACGAGCTTTTAGTATCTATCTCATAATTATTTGTTTTTGGCATTAAATATTTAAAATCTTTTAATTTAAGAAAGTCATATTCTCTAAATTTTATTATAAAGAAAATATCATGCCTATCTTTTAGTGCTAAAATTTGCTGTTTTATATTTTCAATATAATCATAATCAGTTTCATAATTTATTGCCCTAAAATTTGTAATACTTTTTGGAGTTGAGGCTTGTAATATAATTTTAACCTTACTTTTTGATTTACTATGATAATTTTTTTCAGGAGAAGATAAAATAATTGGACCAGTATCAATTATTTTGGATTTTGTATTTATTTTTTTTAAAAATTTAGTTGAAAATTTTGATTGTGAAGCAACATACTTAAACTCGGAATTTATTGTACTTTTTGCATTTAACTCCCAATCGAACATTGATAATTGATTTTTATTTAAAATATGTGAAGCGTGAGATACAATATAACTATCGATGTTTAATTTCTTAGCGATTTCTGCAATTGAATAACCTATATCACTTGACAATCTTGAAAGAATTACTTTCGGTTTTTTTTTTAAAAAAAACTCATATAATTTTTCTGATGTTACAATCAAATTATTTATAAAATTAAAAATATTATTATTGATATAATTTTTAAGTAAGAATTTTAATCTATCATCAGTTTTTAATGAATAATCTAAATTTTTGTTATAATTTTTCAAATATTTTTTAAATTCTTTAACTTCTTTGTCTTTATGGAAATTTTCCGAATTAATAGTAAAATTTAAAATTTTATAAATTAGGTATTTTTTAAATAAATTAATTTTCAAATTTGAAAAAAAAACAATATTTTTAAACTTATATTTCTTTTTTAAAACATATATATATTTTTGTAATCCAATGTCATCATTATACAAAAGTAGATATTTATTTGTTAAAAGTAAGCATACAATCTTTAAGATAAAACGTTGAAATAAACCCTGAGATTTTTTTTTATTAACAAAATTGGGGTTATTTTTTTTTTGTTTCGATACAAAAGATGAAAAGATATTATTTTGGTTATTAATATCTTTAAAGGTATTAAAGTTATAAGTTAAATTATTCATAATCTTGAAATTTTTATTATATTTTGAAAATATTCTTTGAAAATTATATTTTATGAAAAAATAATTTGTTAAAAAAAAATAGACTTTTCTTTCAAAATTAATTGAATATGATTTCGACAAACCATTATTGTCAATAAAATTAAAAGTTCCTAATTTACCTAAAATTTTCTTTGTATTTTTTGCAATATAATAATGGCCTTTTTTATCAAGATATGAGACAAAATATTGAACATTTTTGTTTTTTTTTTTTGAGGTTTACATAACTTTCGATATCAAATGATATGAGAATATCTTGTTTATTAATTTTTATTTTGGATAAATTAGTCCTACCATCTACAAAAAATATTTTTTTCATATTATAATTTTGTCGTTTCCATATTCTTGTTTAAATATCTCATTTGTATTTGTTATTGCATCTTCTTTAAAGTAGGTTTGTAGATTGATAAATAAGTTTTCGATATAAAATGAGACTCTAGAAGTTCCATCGTTATCATTATATGGATCTATGTCATTTATAATTTGTTTCCACAAATCAAAATTTTTGTTGTTACGAATTAAATCATCACTAATTTTTTTTAACATTGTATCAGTCGACTTAAAAAATATTTTATTTTTCATAATTTCATAAATTTTTTTCTCCTTAAATTCTAGATTTGAATAATCATAATGATAACAATTAATATAATTATTTTTTAATATTGACTCATATAAAACTGTTGGAAAAAATACACTTGTAGTTATAACAGTATCAATTTTTGAAATTATGCTATCAAGTGGCAATTGAAAAGACTCATCAAAAATATAACATTTATTAGAACTTAGTAATTCATTAAAATCATTCTTTAAGTTTCTAGCTCTATTAATTAAATAGTTTTTTTTAGGTTTAACAATAAGTGAAATATTTTTATTTTGTTTTACAAAATCGAGTATTTTTTTATAAAATAGTATATAATCTTCTTTATAAATTAATTGTATTTTTCCATCTTGTATGTCATCAAAATTATTTTCTGACCACGAATTATCTAACAACAAAAATTTTTTATTAGAGCTTTCTAAGAAAACTTTTAAATCTTTAGAGATTTGCGGAGTTTTAACGCCGGAATAATGTCCAGTGATTACTTTTGTATTTGGATAATTAATTGAATTGTTTAGACGGTCTGATAAATCTTTTCCCCATGTAAGAACTACATCTTCATTGTGCCAACCTGTAATTGAACGTGGTTCGTCAGTTCCTACATATGATCTAACTTTTTTTACCGTACAACCATTAAGAAAATTCAACGCAATTTTTTTTGCAATAATGTCTGTTCCTATTTCTAAATTTGTAATATCAATTTTTACATTGTGATGTTTAAAAAATGAGTACCATTTTTCAATTTGAATCAAAAAATCGTTTAAAATTTCTTTTGCATATAAACTAATAGGTTTAGTCTCGTGATTTTGCTTGATTTTATTAGATAATATTTCAATTTTGTCATTGTAGTAAATATTATCAAAATTAGTTATTTTAATATTTTTAATACCCTTGTTTTTAAAAAAATTTACAGCAGTTTGATGGGCTGTATCATATTTATATTTAAATTCATCACTCTCATAATAAATTAAAATGTTATTCGCTTTGATTGTAGAATTATAGAACCAGAATAAGTCATTTTTTTTGTGTGGGTCGAAACCCTCGATGTAACTTACAGAAATTCTGCTTAATTTTTCTACATTGTTTATTTGATATTTTTTTTTTAAAAGTTTTCTTAAAGTAATTTTTAATTTTTTTTTGAAAATTTCTATTTTATTTTTTTTAAGGGTGTACTGAAATTCTTCTCCATAAATACTTTTTAGAATCTTTAATATATTTTCGTCTTTTATTATTAAATTACTTCTTTTTTTACTAATATATTTACATAAATATATGTAAGTGAAATAAAACTTAAAATCTTCAAATATTTTTTTATAAATAAATACCTTTATATCATTATAATTGAGTGTTCTAATAAAATCTTTTATTAAACCTGTTTTCAAAATCTCTTCAGAAATATTTTTACATTTTTCCTTACAATATTCATCTGATGAAAATCTTAATAATTGGTTTTTATCATCTCTTAAATTTCTAAAACCATTAATTAAATTATCATTTTTTTTCATTTAATTATTAATTTTTCACAAACCTTTTTGGATTTTAGAATTAAATCAATATTTTCATATATTTCCAAAGTAATTATTTTTGCATTTTTTAAAATTTTAATTGCTTCCTTAATTTTATTGTCATTACAAATTGAATTATTTGAATCTCTCAAAGAATTATTTCCACTTACATGAATATATTCAACATGTTTTTTGAATTTTTTTACTTCGGTTAAAAAATCAATTCCTAAAGTTTTCGTGCTTACTTTTAAATGAGCAAGATCTAATAATATTTTAAAATTAAATTTTTTTTTTAAAGAAAGATAATCTGAATAAGGGGTAAATAATAATGGGTTAAGACCATACTCAAGTAAATTATTTTTTGTAATAACATTATTTTCTAAAAAAATATTTACTTTTCCCTGGGAATATTTCCTTAAGTGTGAGTATCCTTTGATTAGCCTATTAATTGACTTAGATTTTAAATATAATTTTCTTTTTTTTATTTTTTTTCCTAATTCTGAACTCTTGATATCAATTAAAAATCCAGAGTGTATGCCATAGCGATTAATTCCCAAATCCTTACATAAATCTAAGGCGTTTTCATAAAATTTAATTGTTTTTTCATAAATTACATCGTTACATGATCCTATATTGAGAACAAAGTTTACTTTTGGTGGAGGAAAATAATTATGAATTAAATAATTCAAATCGTATTTTTTTTTTAATTTTAAAAGTTTTTTCTTTAAATTAATTTCATACTTACAGCCCCCAGATAATTCAATATTTTTTATTCCTTTTTCAGCAAGATAAGAGATGCTGTCCTCTACTTTGTTATTATTTACACCACTTGAAGAAATAAAGATTTTATCATTCATTTTTTAAAGTTTGATATATGTTTTTCTTAGTAAAGAGTTAGCTTTAATTTTTTTTTTTGCTATTTTGCCAATGTATTTGTCGAATTCACTAGCCGGTATACCATTAAATGGTCTCTTAAAAGCAATATTTTTAATCGTAATTTTTTGACCTTTTTCAATATTTTTAACTGTAACAAGTGATCTTTTTACAATTTTTTCATTAATTTTTTCATTTAATGTTTTAATTTTTTTCTTTGACCCCAATACTATTTCTGTTTCTCTAACATTTTTTATAAATAATTTAAAGTCATCTGGATTTAAAGAGGCAATATGGTCCGGGCCTTTTAATTTATTTGATAATGTAAAATGTTTTTCAATTATTTTAGCACCCCTTACAATTGCAGCACAAGCTGCTGTAGAACCTTTTGTATGATCAGAAAAACCAACTATATAATTTTTAAAGATCTTTCTGTAATTGATCAATACATTTATGTTTGCCTCGGATAAACTTGTTGGATAATTAGTCGTACACTGCATAATACAAACTTTTCTATTTTTCGACTTTTTAAGTAATGCTTTAATTTTACCGATATCTTTTTGATTACACATTCCTGTTGGTAATAATACTGGTTTATTTAATTTTAATGCTTCTCTTATAAAAAAATATTCACTTGAATGCATTGAGGAAAGTTTAATAGCTTTTACATTTATTCTATTTAAAAATTTTAAGTCATCAAAGCTATATGGAGTACATAAAAAATCTATTTTCTTTTTTTTAGTATATTTAAATAGACTAATTAAATTTCTTTGGTCCATCTCTAATTCTTTTAACATATCATTTTGAGTTATTTTTTTTGATATGTTACGTTTTTGGTATCCAGCTAATGGTGTTGATTTTTGTACTAAATTTTCTGATTTAAATAATTGAAACTTTATGCAGTCTGCTCCACACTCTTTTGCTTTATCAATTAATTTTTTTGCTAATTTAAGATTTCCATTATGATTAACTCCGGCTTCTGCAATAATATAAGCCCTCTCATCTTTATTTTTAAAATTTTTTAAAATACTCATAAAAATAAAATATACCAAAAATCATATCTTTAAAGACATTGAAATGTATCTATTTCTTTCTTTCTCTTGCAGGGTTGCCGTATACATAAGAGTTTGCAGGGATATTTTTAGTTATATTCGATGCAGATCCAACAACAGAGTTCTTTTTTATAATTAATTTGTCTTGAACTATTGTTCCAGCACCAATAAAGCAATTTTCCTCGATTACTGTATTTCCACAAACTACTGCTGCTGGTGAAATATTGCTATTACTACCAATATTAACATCATGTTCAATGATACAACCAGTATTAATTAAACAATTATACGAAATATTAGAGTCAAAATTAATTATGCATCCATCTAAAATAATTGTTCCATCTCCAATCTTAACATTATTTCTAACTAATGATTTACTAGAAACATATTTAGGAAACAAAAAATCATTTTTCAAAGAATTGTAGATTTTACCTCTCAAAATATTATCGCCTATACCTAAAAAAATTTCAGATTTTTTAGGTATATTATTAATTTTATAAACATTTAATGAGCAAAATTTTTTAGGTAATTTAGTTTTATTAAATCTGTTTGGGATGAAAATAAATCCACTTATTTTATACTTAGATTTTTTATCGTATTTTAAAAGGTTATAAATTAGTTTTGCTTGACTCCCAACTCCCAAAATATAAGTTTTTTTTTTCAATTCTTTTTTCTAATTAATTTTTTCTACTTCTTTAATAACTGTATCAGTAACATATTTGAGTTCTTTTTTTGATAAAAAAGGAGAAGATGGTAGAGAAATAGATTTGTAAGATACTTCTTCCGAGCAAGGATAATCGCCCATACAAAATTCTTTATACGGTTTCATTTTATGTAAAGGAAAAAATACTGGCCTAGCCTCAATCCCTTTATTTTTTAATTGATAAATCAATTTATTTCTTTTGGTCAAGTCAATTGAATTTAATTTAATTGTGTAAAGCCATCCTGAATTTTCTGTATTTTTTGGATTTGGCATTAATTCTATATCTTTATATTTTTTGAAAACTTTATCATAAAATTTAAATATATTTTTTCTCAAGTTAAGAAATTTTTTTATCTTAAGCATTTGAGCATAGCCTATAGCTGCTTGTATATTTGACATCCTATAATTAAAGCCTCTTTCCTGATGTATAAAAAAAATGTCTGATATTTCTCTACCTTGATTTCTTAAGATTAAAGATCTATTAAATGCCTTTTTACTTTTAAATACTGCCATTCCACCTTCGCCAGTTGTAATAGTTTTATTTGGATAAAAACTAAATGTTGAACAATCACCATGGTTACCTATATATTTATTATCATATTTTGAACCTAAAGCCTCAGCACAATCCTCTACTAAAAATAATTTTTTCTTTTTAACAAACTTACTTATTTCTCTTAAGTTACAAACTAATCCATAAATATGAACGATAACTAAAGCTTTAGTTTTTTTTGTAATTTTTTTTTTTTATTTCTTTTAAACTAATTGTCCAAGTATCTTTATCAATATCAACCACTACAGGTTTTGCGCCAATATTTATAACTGCGTTAATAGTTGCGCCAAATGTAAAATTTGGCAGAATAACTTCATCACCTTTTTTTATACCTAGTGTAGCTAAAGCAAGCTCTATTGCTGCAGTACCATTTGTTACTGAAACAGCATACCCGCCACCTAAAAAGTTACTAAACGCATTCTCAAATTTTTTTACGAAGACTCCTTTTGAAGAAAGCCAACCAGTTTGTAAGCAGTTTAAAACATTGTTAATTTCATTTTTATCAATGAAAGGTTCTAATAAAGGAATAGAGTTCAGCTTATCAAAAAAACATATATCAACAATCTGTTTTTTTTTATTTAATAACGGTAAACATTTTATTTTTGGTTTTTGGATTGAAAATAATTCTAATAATTTTTCCTTACTATCGCTAATTTTACCAAAAATTGTTTTTTTATTAATTAGATCAAAATCGCTAGAAATTATGTTTACATTTTTATTTTTTTGAAGAATTTTTCTTCTAATATCACCATCACTTATTGAGCCAATTAATTTTTTATTTTTATTTACTACAAATACAATACCATTCAAATTTAAATTTATTTTTTTTAAAATTTGCTCAAATTTACAGGGTAACTGAATATAAAAATTTTCTATAACTTTATTTTTCATAATTATCCAAGATAAAAAAATTTTTTTCCATGAAATTGGAAATACAATTTGTAATTTCTAGTATTGCATGATCTTACTAGCAAATCTAATTTTTTTTTACTAACATTTTTTTTTACCACATATAAATTTTCCATATCTTTTTTCATATATAGTTTATTTGACCATTTAATATTTTTATTCAATATAATTAGATCATTTATTGCATTTTTTTTGCTTTGGAGTTTTTTAAATATTTCAAAAAATTGAATATACATTTCTTTGTGTGCTTTTTGTAATAGAGTTTCAATATTATCATATTTGTTTATAGAAAAATATTTCACATTTAAAATTTTGCCTGCATCTATTTTTTTACTTATTAAATGACAAGTTACACCGTATCTTTTTTCATTTTTTAAAAGAGCAAAATTAGTACAACCAATACCTCTATAATTTGGTGGCCCTGGATGAAAGTTTATAGATGCTATTTTAATTTTATCTAATATTTTAGAGTCTAAAATTAATTGAGATCTAAAAGAAAATAAAAAATCAAATTTTTTTTTTTTATCTTGAATTTTTTTTTTTATTTTTTTTAAATTTCCAATATCTGTCTTATAAAATAGAATTTGATGTCCTTTTTTTTTTAAATAATAAGATATTTTTTTTGAATAATTGCACCCAGTTTTACCTAAAAAAATGATACTAAATTTTTTTTTCATACAATTTTTTTTAGTTCTACATGTTTATCAAAAAACTTTTTTAAGTTTATGTTATGACTAACTACTATTAAAGTTAAGTTAGAGTCATTTTTTTTTATTATTTCTTCAATTATTTGAGCCTCAGTGATAGAGTCAATTTCACTAGTGGCTTCATCCAATATTAAAATTTCTGGATCTAAATAAAGAGCCCTAGCTATAGCAACTCTTTGTCTTTGACCACCTGAAATTGTAACACCTTTTTCTCCAATACTTTGGTTTTCTTTATTAGGTAAACTATCAACATATTCTTTTAAAGATGCTCTATTTATTGCTGAATTTAATTTATTAACACTAATCTCTTCCTCTTTTAATCCAAATGCAATATTTTTTTTTATTGAGTCATCTAGCATTAAAAATTCTTGAGGAACGTATCCAATTTTATCACGAATTGATTTTAAATTAGAAAAAATATTTTTATTATCAATTAAGATCTCTCCATCATTTGGTTTAATTAAACCAGTTAATAAGTTTATTAAAGTACTTTTTCCTGACCCACTTTTTCCATAAATAAAAACCTTTTCACCTTTTTTGATATCTAAATTAAAATTTTTGAAAATGTTTTTTTCTTCAAAGGAAAAATATAAATTTTTAAAACTTATTTTTTCATTAAATTTTAATTCTTTTAAATTATTATCAATTTTATCTATTTCTATTTGTATATCTTTATGAAGTGTATTTATGACTTTTTGGCCATTTTTTAATGATGATAACTGAATAATAAGTCTTGAGATTGATGGTAAAATTTTAGCAAAGCTAAGTACTAAAATTGATGATGAAATTATTGCTTGATCATAATTTGTCAGAGATATTTCATTTAATAAAAATACAACTATTAATAACACACCTAAAATTTCAAATATATTTTTTGGAAGAGTGCTTATAAAGTTTTTTAAAAAATTATAATAAATAATATTTTTATTGGCATTATTGCAAATTTCCATAAAATAATTTTGTTTTCCAGATATTCTAATTTCTTTAGGGGAGGAAAGTGATTGAATTAAATTTTTCAAAAGTAGAGCTGAAAAATTATATCTTTTCTCACCCCAAGATTTAAATTTTTTTTTAAATATAAAATAAAAAAACGCACATAAGGTTAGAAATAGAAATAGTAATAAAAAAATATTAAAACCCTCTAAAAAAATTATTAGTATAGTTATTCCAAAAATTATTAATAATTCATTAATTATTGCAAAACTCATTAAAATCAAATTTGAGAAGTCTGCACAACCACTTGTAATTTCTCTAATCATTGTCGAAGAATTTCTGGTAAAATAGTTATTGTACGGCATATAAAAATATTTGAATAAAAGATCAGATGCTAATTTTTTGTTTAATTTGACTTGAAATTTGAGTTGTAAATAGTTGAACAAAATAATGTAAATATTCTTTATAACAAAAAATAGAATCAAAAATATTGAAGAAAGCAATATCAATTTATTTTGTGAAAAACTGTTAAAATATTGATTAATAATTTCTATCTTAAAATCACCATTAATAATTATATTTAAGTATGGAATAAAAATAGCTATGCCAAAACTTTCTAGAAACATTAAAATTACAGATAAACAAATAAGTAAAATATAATTTAATTTATCTCCATGGGATAAAATAGTTAATGCTTTACTTAAAATTTCTTTCACCTAGAAAATATTATTTTTTAATATATTTGAAGTTTTTTCATACTCATCCCATTGCCCTATGTCTAGCCAAGAATTTCCTGGCACTGGATGAACTCCAATTTTTTTTTTTAATTTCATTATTTTATTAATGAATTGATTCATATCTAATTTTTTATTATCTGGTATGTATTTAAGAGCTTCTGGTTTAATCAAATAAAAACCGGTGTTAACCAAAAAATTCATCTCAGGTTTTTCTATCATTTCAGTTAAACTACTCTTTTTATTTACATTACATATGCCATAAGGAACTTGAAATTTTTTAAAGGAAGCACATATCGTCAAAAAGTTTTTAGACTTTTCATGATATTTTAAGATTTCTTTATAATTCGCTTTCAATAAAATGTCGCAATTTGTTAGAAAAATAGTTTTATTAAACTTTTTTTTAAAATTCGACAAATAACCTATAGTTCCCAATTTTTTTTTTTCATTAAAAAAATTAATGGCATAATCTAATTTATGTTTAAAGAAATATCCTTCAAACATTTTGCCATAATAATTTAATATAATATTAAAATTATTAAAATTATTTTTATAAAATTCATCCATAATCATTTTAATAATTGGCTCTCTACCAACAGGCATCAAACCTTTTGGTAAAATTTTTGTATAAGGCTTAAGTCTTTTACCTAATCCACCTGCCATAATTATAACAGGGTTTGTCAGAATAGTTTTTTGTTTTAATTTATTTTCTATAAACTTATCTCTATCTATAATTCCTACAAATTTTTTATTTTTTATAATTAATATTTTTTGAATATCTTTTTTTTTAAAAATTTTCGAAACTTCAGATCTTGTATGTCTTGGGCTTACAAAAGAAAATCTTTTATTCATTAATTTCATTATGTAATTATTTGTGTTTATACCTTTCAATACAGATTTCCTAAAATCACCCTCGGTAAACACTCCGACAACTTTGTCTGAATCATCAACACAAACTGCAATATCTTGCATCTTTAAAACAATTTCTGATATTTTTGTTTTTTGATTAAATAAGAGATTTTTATCTGTTTGTTTTTTTATCATATAAGATTTTCACAAAAATTAATTATAATATTCATCATACTTTTTGTGAATTAAATCCGCAATTTTTAAATTATTTCTTTCGATTTGGTCTTTTTCAAGATGATAAAATTTATCATGAATAATTCCTTTAGTACAACTTTTGGCTACGGAATTAAGATATCTTTTAACTTTATTTTGATCTGGTTTAAAACCTTTTTGAATTTTTGATATTGCATTTTTACATTCTTCATAATTACATATTTTAAAAATTCCCTCACACTTTGAATACCATGCGTTACCGAAAAGTAACACAGGCTTACCTCTTACCACGCTCTCTATAGCTGTAGTACTACTTGTAGTCACAACCATTAAAGAGTTATCAATTTCATCATAAATATTTGAATCTGAATTAATTATATCTAAATCCGTGTAGTTAAATATTTTATCCCAATATAATTTATCTTTATACAAGGGTGTATTAAAATGCTTACTTTGCATAAAAGTATCTGGGTGTTCTTTATAAACAATTCTGGTTTTTTCATTTTTACAACTACTTAACATATCAAGTATAGCAAATGTATCCTGGTAATAACCAACGAAAGTAGTTGATGCAGCCTCTGGCTGATATTGTGCAGCAAAAAGTATGTAATTGTTTTCTAAATTTTTAGATTTCTTAGATTTATTTTTATATAAAATTGAATAATAAGTAGTTAGCAATGACATTTTTAATTTAAAAATTAAATATTTAGTATCTGACATCGAGTTACTTAAACTTATTTCCTTTCTACCATTTTTCCAATCCATGCCTGAATTTCTTAAAAAACTTAATTTTAATATTGATTTAAAAATATTGAGTATTAATTTTAACGCATATAATTTTTGATGATTTTTTTTCCACCTGACATGATCAGATCTTTTATACTGTTTGTTGGTCATAATATTAGAAATATATTTATCTACATCTTCATTATGTAGATCTTCCTTTAGGTACTTTGTATAATGTTCGGATAAATCCTCAATCTGATAACCAACCGTATGATAAAAATTATCAAAATGTTCTATTACATCAATAAATAATATTTTTTTTTTAAAGATATATTTTGCTAATAAGTATAATGAGTAACATGTAGCTGTATGCGGCCAAGTATAAAATACCACACAGTCAACTTTTATAGTTTTTAGTATGCTATTCCAAAAATTAAAC
>MDTA01134923.1_pt1 | contig 22887 bp, 16 predicted proteins | sample 811151 | NCBI WGS metagenome assembly MDTA01 (sample SAMN05326648, study PRJNA326480) | marine metagenome | isolation source: seawater | place: Indian Ocean: South | collected 2010
CTATAAAAGTGTATCTAGAAGAGCGATTATTAATGATGGCTCAGCACCTAGGTTTCGTGGAAAAGGTGGAAAAGATTGGGAAGGGAAAACACCCCGCCTGATTGGTCCTTTTATCGATGTAGATCATCCAAAAGACTGGCATTATATAGATGTTTGGAATCACAGAAATGTTGCCACTAAAGAGGTCAATGGTAAGACTCGGCTTATCTTCCTTGAAGAAGCCCCAGATAAGATGTCTTGTGTTGTGGGGATGCCCAAGAACCTGAAAGTAAATCAGGCAGATGGTTCACTAAAGATTCGTGTTACAAACCCGATAGAGAATTCCCGTATCCAGATAAATACGGTAGATAATTTAAATATGATGGAGGAAGAGAAGATGGAACTTCGCGGGGATGATGTTACGGTAAATTTATCTGATCTTGATCTTGACTATCCTTACAAAATTTTGGTAAAGCTAATGCAGGAAGATATAATGATCGACCAGGTCATTATAGATGCCGGATGGTTTAATTTTGATGTTGACTGATTCGTTAATGAATAAAATAGGCTCAATAGGGAGAGGGGTATGAGAGTTTTTCGAATAACAGGAGCGCTTAGTCTGATTGCAACGCTTCAAATTTTTGCTAATCCTACCTTGAGGTATGTCCCGAATAAAGCTCAGGTAAAAGAAATTATTCTTGAAAATAGCACATATAAATACACTATTGTCCTTGATAACGCTGTACGAATAAGGAGCATATTAGAAAAGTCTTCAGGCTACGATTACATGGAAAACAATCAGGATTTGATTTTTACTTCATCACTTAGACCAACTACTTGGCACAGATTTTTAGATAATACGGGGTATCAGCTGTTTAAAGTTGATGAGATCAGTTATAAGGGTCGAAAAGGAGTTTCAATCAGCCAACAATCAAGCTACGTAGAGAATTCTTGGACCATAGTTCAGGAGTTCTCTTTAGGTGATGGAAATGAGCTTCATTGGAAATCTAAGGCTATTCATGATTCTCCTGGTCGCTCTTATCGAGAACCGCGCATAAGGCATGCGGACATAAGATTTCCTGTTATGCAAGATCTGTTGATAGGAGAAGAAGAAGATTTAAATATTTTTTTACCGACCCAACGCACTTTAGGAGCGCCAGGATCCAGCTATGGTAGAGGAGAGCTGAGATACTGTATCAATAATAGAAATGATTTCATTTTCTATCTAACTAACAGCTATGATCCATTAATTCCTCTTGATATCTACAATTTAGAGGAGGATAGAGGCATCTATTTTCATGTGTTGGAAACAGAATTTTTGTCTCAGTGGAGTTTTGACAATAAAGATGCCTTTCATCAAAGGGAATTCCGGCTTACTCAATCAAATAATGGTGAGGCTGTTTTAATGGATTGTCGGATTGGACCTCATAAAGGAGACTGGCATGTCGCATTCGATGTTTACAAAAAACATATATATTCGACATTTGATTTCACATATTATGATCGCCCAATTCAGGAGCAATATAGAAAACAGCTGATATCTCATTTTACCTTTTTATATGGTCATGACATATACAACCCTAAAACTAATGTTTTTGATATTGATCGATTCTTAGATGAGGGCGAAGCAAACTTTGGTGGATATGATTATATGCTTCTATGGCATGATTACCCAAGAATGGGAGTTGATAACCGCGACCAATTCAAGATGTATGAAGATTTGCCTGGTGGATTAAAAGGTCTAAAATTGATGGTTGACAGGGCTCATGATAGGGGTGTGAAGGTTTATCTACCTTACAAACCTTGGGATCTCATGGTAAAAAACCAGAATCACTATATTGAGGAGGCGCGTATATCTAAAGCCATTGGAGCAGATGGCGTCTTTTTAGATACCATGGGAGAAGGTGCGATTGAGTTTAGAAAAGCTCTAGATGCGGTTAACCCCGATAATGTTTTTGTTTCTGAGGGTCGTCCAAGTATATCTGGTGCCCAGTTAGTAACAGGAAGTTGGAACCAGTCAGGGTCTGCAACTAACAAAATGCCAAATGTAGACCTTTTCCGCTTTTTACTTCCTCGGCATAATGTCCATAACATAAGTCGTGGGTCGAGAGACAGAGAACAGCTGATTCAAAATGCTTTGTTTAATGGTACTGGTTTTATCGTTTGGGAAGATATTTTTGGTGAAATTAATCAGTACTCATGGAATGAGCGTATTATGATTCATAGATATGGCAGAATTCTTCGTGAAAATAGTGATGCGTATTTAACAGAAGCTCCCATTCCCCTGGTCCGAGATTTAAGAGAGGACATTTATATCAATGCTTTTCCTGTTTCCGATAAATGCGTCTATCCAATATATCAGATTGATTATGCCAGCGTATCTAGAAGAGCAACAATTAACGAGGGTTCTGCACCTAAATTTCGAGGTGAGGGAGGAAGAGATCAATCTGGCGAGGTCTATCGTCTCATTGGTCCCTTTATTGATGTGAGTCATCCAAAAAATTGGCATTATATAGATGTTTGGAATCATCGAAATGTTGGCACTGAAGAGGTCAATGGTAAGACCCGACTTGTTTTTCTTGAAGAAGCTCCTGATAAAGTGTCTTGTGTTGTTGGAATGCCAAAAAATCTATTGGTAGAGCAGATAGGTGGTTCACTAAACATAAATGTTACAAACCCCATACCTGGATCTATTGTACAAGTAAACACCGTTCATAATCTCACATATATGGAGGAAGAAAAAATTAAACTCAGCGGAAATGATCTAGTCGTTAATATATCTGATCTTAATCTTGACTATCCTCACAAAATTCTGGTTAAACTAATGAAAGATGATATTTTGATCGATCAAGCCATTGTGGATGCGGGTTGGTATGGGTTTGATAAGAGTAGAAAGTAATAAATACCTATGCTAAAACCCTCAAAAAGTGAGCTAGGCCAGTATCAATCAAAAGGATATTTTCTTAGGTCTAAATTTTTCAGTCAAAGTGAGATTTCTGAATTCCGTTTAAGAGCGCGAGGAGATTTGGACAGAGATTTAAAGAATAACAAAGTGATGATCAAGGGAGATAAAGAAGGTAACCAAACACTTCTAAAAATGTGGAACTCAGCCGAGGATAATTTTTATGGCTTTATTGCTAGGGATGAACGTTTAGTAGTGCTTGCTCAAGAAATTCTTGGCGATGATGTATATATTTACAGCCATAAAATGACCATGAAGAATCCTGGAGAAGGTGGCGCTTGTGAGTGGCATCAAGACTTTGGTTATTGGCATAACTACGGTTTATTGGCTCCCACTTTGTTGAGCATCTATATTGCGCTGGATGAATCAAACAGAGAAAATGGTTGTCTTCAGGTTCTTACTGGGTCTCATAATTTGGGAAGATTAAATCACATCAGAGAAAATGATCAAACTGTTATTGATGGTGAATATTTGGAAGAGGCAGTAAATCGTCACTCTGCAGAATATGTTGAGATGGGCGAGGGAGACGCACTTGTTTTTCACTGCAATCTCTTACATCGTTCCGATGCAAATTTAAGTCAAAAACATCGATGGGGTTATATTGCATCGTACAACGCTGTTTCCAATAAACCATTTAAAAAAGTTCGTGACTATGGGCATTTCCAAAAGATGCATATGGTCAAATCAGGCCAATTTATGGAGCACAGTGAATTATGAATAAATCTTTGCAAAATTCAATTATTATTTTAGGAATACTTATAGTCATATTCATTTTAGGAAGATCAATGTCAGTAAATAATAAACAATCAATGGTGAAAATCCCTGCCACTGATTATAATTTTCATGTAGAGTATCGTTGGGTAGAGGGGTTGACCTTAGACAGTTTAGTGCAGGACGATGCTGGAATTCGATACACGAACAGCTACCCTTTCCGTACCTCGGGATACATGATAGATAAAACAGAAGTAACCAACGCCCAGTATAAAGAGTTTTTAGATGCTACTGGATATAAACCTAAGTGGCCAGAGAACTTTTTAAAGCATTGGAACAATGGAACCTATCCTACAGGTAAAGGCGGGCATCCCGTGTATTGGGTATCTATAGAAGATGCGAAAGCATATGCAAATTGGGCAGGTAAACGATTGCCCACTGAAGAAGAGTGGCAACTTGCAGCGCAAGGAACGGATGGCAGAGCATGGCCGTGGGGAAATACATATGATGAAAGAAAAGCAAATATGGATTCAGAGGCTACCAAAAAGGTGGGTAGTTATCCAGATGGTGCAATTCCATTCGGAGTATTGGATATGGCGGGCAATGTTTGGGAATGGACGGATTCAAAGCAGTCCGATGGCTTTCATTATTTCTGTTGGATAAGAGGGGGAAGCCATTTTTTCGCAAAAGGGAGCCGCTGGTATATCCAAGGAGGTCCAGTACCAAACTATCAAAGATTAAAATTTTGGCTAATGACGCCCGCACTTAATAGAAGTTCTAGTATTGGGTTTCGATGCGTAAAGGATATATAACAAATTGTGAAAAGCGCCAATTTTTGTCATTTAGTTAATTATTTTGTTTTATTCACACAATTTAGTTTATTTCAAATATATGCCAAACCGAGAGTGTCATTTCTCCCTAATAAATCTCAGGTTAAAGAAATTGTTTTAGAGAATGATGTTTACAGTTACAAAATAGCGATTGATAATGCAGTAAAATTGGTTCATGTCATTGATAAAACAAGTGACTATGACTACATGAAAGACAGCGGAAGTCTCATTTTCACATCATCACCTGACCCAGGATTTTGGTTAGATAATGTAGGATATCAATTATTTACAGTTGAAGAGTTTACCAAGGGTGACCGAAAAGGGGTCTCTATTCGCCAACAATCAAGCTATGTAGAAAACTCTTGGGTAGTAGAACAAGATTTTTCCATTGGCGATGATCACGAGCTCTATTGGAAATCAGCGATCACAAGTACAGCAACAGGTGGCCGTTCTTATCGAGATCCAAGGACACGAAGCTCGTATATTAGATTTCCTGTAATTCAAGACCTAGAAATTGGAGATAGAGATGATCTTAGTATCTTTTTGCCTACGGAAACATATTTTCGCAGATATGCAAGAAGCTATCCTACTTATTGTATTAATAATCAAGATGATTATATTTTTCATTTATTTCCAAATTACACTGATCCAAAAGTTCCCACAGATGTTTTCAATATTAAAGAAGACAGAGGTGTTTATTTTCACGTAATTAATACGTCATTTAGCTGGCTTTTTAAGGATAAGGATGATTTTCATGGAAAGCAGTTTCGTCTCACGCAAGAACCCGGAGAAAAAACGGTTGTGATGGACTCTCGTATTGGTCCTCATAAAGGAGATTGGCATAAGGCGTTCGATGCATATAAAAAGCATGTTTACTCGATCTTTGACTTTAAATATTACAATCGTCCGGTTCAGGAATACTACAGAAAGCAATTTGTATCTCACTTTACCTTTCTCTACGGCCATGATATATACAACCCTAAAACAAATCAGTTTGATATTGACCGTTTTTTGGATGAGGGTGAGTTAAACTTTGGTGGATATGATTATATGCTTCTTTGGCACGATTATCCTAGAATGGGAGTGGATAATCGAAATCAATTTTCTATGTATGAAGACTTACCAGGTGGGTTAAAAGGTTTAAAGTCATTAGTTGACAAAGCTCATCAAAGAGGGGTGAAGGTATATTTACCGTACAAACCTTGGGATATTATGGTAAAAGACCAAAACCACTACGAAGAAGAGGCAAAAATATCGAAAGCAATTGGTGCAGATGGCATATTTCTCGATACTATGAAAGATAGTGAAATAGCCTTTCGTGAGGCATTAGATGCGGTAAACCCAGATAATGTTTTTGCTTCAGAGGGTAGACCGGGTTTTGAAGATGCGCAACTTGTAACCGGCAGTTGGAACCAAGTAGGCACTCAAACTAATGTTATGCCTAGTATTGATCTATTTCGCTTTTTGCTTCCAAAACATAACGTACACAACATCAGTCGAAATAGCAGAAACCGGCAGGCACTGGTTCATAATGCTTTATTCAATGGAACAGGTTTCATTGTCTGGGAGGATATATTTGGTGAAATTAACAAATATACTTGGATAGAGCGCATTATGGTACATCGCTATAGCCGTATTATTCGTGAAAACAGTGATGCATATTTAACCGATAACCCTATCCCTTTGGTAAAAGATTTTAGAGAAGATATTTACATAAATGCATTTCCTGTAGCAAATAAATGTGTGTACACTGTATATCAAAACGACCACGATAATGTGTCTAGAGAGGCTACATTAAACGAGGGATCTGCATCCAAATTTCAAGGCCCAGGAGGCAGGGATTTACGTGGCAGAGTTCCCCGATTAATTGGACCTTTTCTAGAAGTTGATCATCCTCAAAATTGGCACTACGTTGATGTATGGAATCATCGTGCTCTTGCCAAAGAGTTAGTAGATGGAAAGACGAGGCTCGTTTTTCTTGAGGAAGCAGAGGACAAGATATCCTGTGTGGTTGGTATGCCGGAGAACTTAAGTGTTGAGCAAAATAATGACGAAATTAAAATTAAAATAACAAAACCCATTGATGAGACTCGACTTCAAATAAATACTGTAGATAATTTAAATATGATGGAAGAGGAACAGATGTCCCTTCCAGCAGCAGACACCACCATTAATATATCCGATTTGGACCTCGATTACCCGCACAAAGTGCTGGTAAAACTAATGAAAGAGGAGCTAATGATTGATCAAATTGTTGTCGACGCTGGATGGTACGGATTTAAATCAAAATAAAATAAAAAAGAACTAGTAAACAACACTATTTTAATATACGATTGGTAAAAAACGAGGAACACATTTCAATTTCCACCTCCTCTTTAAAAGATAAAATCTTAGGTGCCTGGGTTGGGAAATCTTATGGAGCCATCATGGGTGAGCCAATGGAATTTGATGCCCAAGGCGAGATTTATGAGGGCAGTCTTGAAATTCATCCCGATGCTCCAAAAATTTGGCTCCACAATGAGGATGATTTATACACCAACATGTCTTTTTTAGAGGTTTTGCGAGAGCATGGGCTTGAAGCTACACAGGAGAACTTCGCCGATGTATTCAGGGAAAAAAATTTTCTCCTTTGGCACGCAAATGGCCAAGCCAGGCAAAACTTAATGGAGGGTGTTCCGGCCAGCCTATCTGGCCACCCGCATTACAACCCACATGCTGATGATATTGACTTTCAGATTGAGTGTGATTTCATAGGAATTATTTCACCATGCTTATCTTCAGCAACTCAAGAGATGTCTGATAAAGTAGGACATATAATGAACTACGGAGATGGTTACTATGCGGGAGCTTTTCTTTCTGCAATGTATTCCTATGCATTTTTTGATGATAATATTTTAGATCTAATAAATAAATCTCTAAAAGTTATTCCCAAGCAGTCAGCTTATTCGGGAATGATTCGACAATTGGTGAAGTGGTATAAAGAGGAGCCTAAAAATTGGCGTCTTACCTGGGAGAAGGTTGAATCAGCATATAATAAAGACCTCTGTCCCTGGGCCAAGTCTGACCCTCCCTCAAAGCAAGGTAACAAAACAGGACTTTTTAACATACAAGGACATTTTAATGGCCTATATATTTTAATAGGTTTGTTGTATGGCAAAGGTGATTTTCTTGAATCCATCAAAATTTGTACCCGCTGTGGGCAGGATACGGATTCTAACGTGGCAAATTGTGGCGGAGTTATGGGTCTTATTTATGGATATGATAGGCTTCCTAAAACAGTTAAGGATGAGCTGCTACCGTATATGAATAGAGACTATAACTTTACAAGCCTTTCCATCAATTCAGCTACCGAATTAAGTTATGAATTAGCCATCAGAAACGTTCTGAAAAATGGCGGTGATTTACAGGGCAATAAAGTAATTGTTAAACATCAGACACATTATTTCACTGGGGAACCGGAAGTATCCTTCCCGAATCTTAAATTTGAGGATATCTATACGATTGAACCAGATTTATCTCCAGAACTTAATTGGCATGGAGAATGGAATCTAACAAACGATCACCGAGGGAGGCCGCGGTTCATTACTTCAAATAAGTCTGGAGATTATCTTGAGGTTGAATTTTCCGGGAATTGTATTTTTGCTCAGGGAAACCGTGGACAAAATTGTGGTATCTTTGATATTTTTATTGATAATGACCTAGTTGGAACACGTGATATGTATACTCGAAAAGAACTGAATAACTCAAGTCAGTCAACAGCAGTGTGGATAACCAATTTAAATGATGGAAAACACAAACTCAAAATAATGGTCAAGGGTAAATCTTCACCTCAGGCAACTGGCACAGACGTCAGTTTAGGAAGAGTAATATCTTATACAGGTAAGGTACCAATCCCTTTGAATTCCAAAAAAAAATAAGCATGGGTAAAAATATATTATTTGACAAAATTTTGGGATGCGTTTATGGTGGCGCAATCGGTGATGCTATGGGCGCACCCGCTGAGTGGCATTATCCAAATGAGATTACAAAGCGTTATGGGTATATTACAGATTTTGTTGAAAACTGGGATGGGCCCAGCGATATTGGTAAAGGAGACGGTCGCTATACCGATGACAGCCATATGGTTCAGCTTTTATCTAGGGTATATATTGAACATGGTGGTCATCTAGACTCATATGAATTTGCCAAAAGAATCATTCCACTCATAACAGATTCTTCAAGATGGATCCCAGAGCTCGGTAAAAAAACTGCTCTTTTGGAGCGCCTTTTTTATCCTGAAAAATGGTTATTCATGAGACTTCATTTGGCAAATGCTGAACCTAGGCAAGGAGGGATAGGTAACATGGTTAATTGCGGAGCCGCAATGTATTCTGCACCAGTTGGGATAATAAATGCATGCGATCCTCAAAAAGCCTACGAAGAGGCCATAGATATTTTTAGCGCACATCAACATAGTTATGGACTTGAAGCCGCTGGGGTTATGGCAGCTTGCACCGCAGAGGCCTTTAATCCTGAAGCTTCCATTGAATCAATTATTGATGTTGCTATTGATTTTGCTAAAGATGGAACAAAAAACGCAATACAGGCCGTAATCGAATGCGCAAAAAAATACACAGATTGGAAAGAAAGTATAATTCCCCTTCGCGACTGTATCCGTCCATTTGATGGATGCGCTGAAATGGGTAAGGACAGAGGTAATGGAAGCAATAATTGGCGTCCAAGTAGGGAGCATAGCATTGAAGAACTTCCGATTGCTTTGGGGTTTCTAATTATTGCATCTGGCAACTTTGAGAAAAGCATTTTTGGTGCTTCTAATTATGGGCGAGATAACGATTCAATAGCTGGAATGGTTGGGGCTATATCTGGTGCTTTCAACGGCGCAAAGGAAATACGAAAAGATTGGATGGGAAAGATTAATAAAGCAAACAGGGTAGATCTTGTTCCCATAGTGAAAGACCTTCATGATCTAAGGCTTAAGTTGCATTATGAAAACATAGGCCATATTCAGAGCCAAAAACGCTATTTTGAAACTTTAAAAAAACAAATAAATTAAAATCTGATAATCATTTTAAAGGATGACTTTAAAAGTAAGATTAACTGTTGCTGCATCATTTTTTCTGGTAGCACTTGTATTTCTAATTTTCTCACCCACTTGGTCAAAAAATAATAATATCCTTGACGATACCGTAGATTGGTCACAAGTTGTTGATGACCCTGATGTGCATATGACCTTTAATCTATTAATGCATCGCGATGCAAGATGGTCTGCCGATGCCCTACTGAAGGACGATGCCTTTGCAAAAAAAATTCTTGAAAAAAGATTTAACGTTACTCTGAATTACGATCTAATATCCCCTTCCGTTTATGAAAGAAAGGGTGCTTTGGTTAAAGCTTCAGGGTCCATCCCTGATATATTTACTGAATTTTCTGGACAATTATCTAGCTCCGTGAAGCATGGATTTGTGATGCCTGTTCCTTTATCTGTACTAGCACAACATAGTCCAACGATTACAAAAATTATCCAAGAATGGGGCATGCATGCATGGATGGGTGGCCGTTACAATGAAAACAATTATGGGATTCCAATTCCTAGACCTGGGAATGCATATCCAAAAATGGGTATTTGGCGCAAGGATTGGTTAAGAGCAATTGGTTTTGATGGTATTCCAGATAACATTGGGGAATATTCTTTTGTTTTTGAGAAATTTAAAAATGATAGACCTGACGCCAGAAGTTTTATACTTGACTTTAAAAAGTATCTTACCCCAAAGCAGAAGAGTTTTATTCTTGACAACGCAAAACCAACATGGGCTATGAGTGGCGACGTTAGCTCTTGGCGAAGTGGGATGTTTACCGAAATTTTTGGTGCTTATGATATTCAGCCATTTAATTGGAGAGTAGATAAGGGTAATTTGATTTGGGGTGGTATCGATGAGCGATGTCTTTTAGCCCTCAAGCAATTGAATGAGTGGCATGAGGAAGGATATATACATCCTGATTTTGTAACAGACAATTGGATGGGCGAGGTGCTAACAAAACTTTATGCAGGAATTACAGGTTATATTTCTCATTGGTCGCTCTATGCTGAGCTTGAGCCTAATAGTGAACGAATTAAAACAATGGCCGAATTACAGCGATATCGAGATTTAGAATTATTTGAATCAATTGGATTTGAAAAGAAGGATGCAGAAAAAATAGTTAATGATAATAAAGATCGATATAAAAACCTTTGGACAGCAGGATTTGCGCCAGCAGGACCACTAGGACACAGAGGACACAGAACTTATGGAAGAGTCGGTGGTAACTATGGAGGTTATTATGTATTTGGCGAACACATGAAAGATTCGCCTGCCAAGGTCATTCGTTGGTTAAGAATAATGGAAACAATGTTAAATGATGAAAAACTTTTATTACACTGCAGCCTTGGCAAAGAGGGTGTGCATTGGAAATGGGAGGGGGAAGGTGAAAGTAGAACAACAACGGGGATTGAACCATATGGAACATACTCATATAGAAGAAATAGCGAAGGACTTAACTGGCACCTATACGATAAAAGACAGGGCTATTTAGTTACAGTCCCCATGCAAGATGACTTTATTGATAAATATATGCCTGCTGGATTAAAAAAATTTCAACAAGATCATAATCGAATTGAGTGGGGAGATCCTTGTGCATTTGGAGATGCTATATATCAATCCCCAATAGAAATAGTTTCGAAAGTAAATAAAATGATATCTTTTCAGCAAACCAAATTTACTGAGTTCATAACTGGGCAGAGAGCATTTTCAAATTGGAATTCTTATATCGATGAATTTAACGAAATAGGAGGTCATCAGGTAATTAACAGAATGGAAATTCATCTTGAGGAAGCCATAAAAAATAAGAAAAGAATTGATAACCTCCTTAAGAGAAGATACTAAATGTCAACCAGTGACTCAAAAAATAGCGCGTTACTATATTTGTTTTTGCCCTGTGCCGTATACTATTTTATCTTCGATTATATCCCTATGGGAGGCCTTTTAATAGCTTTTAAAGATTATAGTATAAAGGATGGTATAATTGGAAGTCCATGGGTAGGCATGCAGCATTTTGAAATGCTTTTCAGTGGGAGTGAATTTTTACAAGTAATAAAGAACACTCTGTTTATCAGTATAATTAAAATTATATTGGGATTTTTTGCCCCAGTGATTTTTGCAATTTTACTAAATGAGGTAAGGGTTAGTTTTCTTAGAAAAGGTTTTCAAAGTCTTAGTCTTTTGCCGTATTTGTTCAGTTGGGTTATTTTAGCAAGTATTTTTAGACTAATTTTTTCGAATAGTGGTCCAGCAAATGAAATTATATCTCTGATTGGAATTGATAAACCTATCGCTTGGTTAAGCGATGACTTTTGGTTTATCATTGTCATCATAGCCACCGATATATGGAAAGGTATTGGGATTGGTGCAATTATTTATATGGCATCAATAGCAGCTATTCCTGTGGAACTTTATCAAGCTGCAAAAATTGACGGAGCCAATAGAATTGATCAAATTATTTATGTGACAATACCACATTTAAAACCAACTATGATAACACTTTTAATCTTAAGTATGGGAAGCTTTTTGAGTGCTGGATTCGATCAAATATACAACATGTATAACCCTTTAGTTTATGATGTGGCTGATATAATTGATACCTACGTTTTAAGAATGTTAACTAATCTAAACTTTGAAATCGCCACAGCAGCTGGTATGTTTAAATCAGTTGTAGCCTTAATATTAATTTTAATTTCTAATTCAATCAGCAAAAAACTTTCTGATGGCCATCAAGGTCTATTTTAAAGATGATTAAACAATCTTTGGCTTCAAGAATTTTTGACGTTGGTAATATATCATTATTTATTTTGCTCTCAATTACTATGCTTTATCCACTAGTCTATTGTCTTTTTCTAAGTTTAAGCTCTGAAGTACACGCCTCACAAGGGGGCCTTTTTCTATTTCCAAAGTCCTTTGATTTAACAGCATATAAAGCTGTTTTTTCGAAGGAAAACCTTTTTTTAGGTTTACTGAATAGTGTTTTCCGTGTAATAATATGTGTACCTATTTCAGTTTTTTTCTCCTCACTTTGTGCATATCCTTTGTCGAGAAAAGAAATGCCATATCGCAAACCTATTTTTTTATTTGTGCTTTTCACAATGCTATTTAGCGGAGGAATGGTCCCCCTTTATCTTTTGTATAACAATCTAGGCTTATTAGACAATCGGGCGGTATATCTTGTACAGGGTCTCATAAACGCGTTTAATGTGATCCTAATTAGAAATTATTTTCAGAGTATTCCTGATAGTATGCACAAAGCAGCTATGATTGATGGTGCCAGTGAGTGGTATATTTTTTCAAGGATCTATTTACCACTCTCAAAACCCATTCTCGCAACCGTAGCAATGTTTCAAACCATATTTCATTGGAATTCTTGGTATGATGCCGTTATCTATATGAATAATGATACTAAGGTAGTGTTACAGGCATTTTTGCAGCGGATTGTAATTGAGCAGGAGTGGTCAATGCTTCGCGATCATTTCATTGGATTAGCACCTGAATCAATCAAGGCAGCGACGGTAGTGATAACAGTTATACCTATCATGCTAGTATTTCCTTTTGTATTAAAATATTTTTCGAAAGGTATAATGCTTGGTGGAATTAAAGAGTAGGAGGTCAGCAAATGAGTGATGTAATGTTAAAAAAAATTACAAAGATTTTTCCAGATCAAACTAAGGCAGTAACTGACTTAAATCTTGAAATCAAATCAGGAGAATTTATGGTATTAGTTGGCCCCTCGGGATGCGGAAAGTCCACAACCCTTTCAATGATAGCCGGACTTGAGGAGCCATCTAGTGGAGAAATTTTTATTGATGGACAAATAATCAACGCACTACCGCCAAAAGATAGAGATATTTCTATGGTATTTCAAAATTATGCGTTATATCCTCATATGAATGTCTTTGATAATATGGCTTTTAGCCTAAAACTTAGAAAATGGTCAAAGTCTGATATCAAAAAAAGAGTAAAGGAGGCAGCTAATACCTTGGAATTAGAAAATTATCTTGATCGTTACCCAAAGGCACTTTCAGGAGGACAGAGGCAAAGAGTTGCATTGGGGAGGGCAATTGTGAGAAAGCCTAAGGTGTTTCTTTTTGATGAGCCCTTATCAAACCTTGATGCCAAAATGCGAACTGTTATGAGAGTAGAACTAAAAAAACTTCATGAACAGATCGGAGCTACAATGATTTATGTAACTCATGATCAAACAGAAGCAATGACCTTAGGTCAAAGGATTTGTATAATGAATGAAGGAATTTTGCAACAGGTAGATACACCCATTGAAACTTATAATTCTCCAAAAAATACCTTTGTTGGTAGTTTCATTGGTTCACCACAGATGAATTTTATAAATGGAAAATTAAATTTAATAAATGATAAGTATTATTTTAGTTCCGAAACATTTAACATGCATTTAGATAAAAAATTTATATCTGGAAACATTTTAAATGAAAAAAAGATCACAGTTGGAATAAGACCAGAATATATGAAAGTTATCACTGATAAAAACAAAGAGGGCTTCTTTCAAGGTTTTGTAGACTTAATTGAACCTATGGGCAGAGAAACCTTTGTCTATTTAGTTGCAAATGACCAACGTTTTACTGTAAAGGCTTCCCTAAATAATGAAATCAATATTGGGGAAAAAGTTAGTATTGATCTTAACCCAGACCTGATTTTGGTCTTTGATTCCGAAACTGGTAACTTAATTAAATAGAGGGACCATGACATTACTCAATGGATAGTTTAGACAATTTAATAACACTTCTATCATGTTTTTTCTTCATGTCGCTTGTGGGTTACATATCTTATAGAAAAACAAAGGGTGATGTTGGAACTATAGAGGGATATTTCCTTGCAAACAGAGGACTGAATGGAATATTTATTGCCGGATCTCTGCTTTTAACTAATTTATCATCTGAACATTTTATCGGCCTTAATGGTTCGGCATACGGGTTTAATCTGAGCAGTATGGCGTGGGAAGTAACTGCAGCTATTGCAACAATTTTTATGGCTTTGATTTTTCTTCCTTTGTATCTAAAGGGTGCCTATACAACATTGCCTGAGTTTATTTCAAACCGATTTGATAATCAAATAAGGCGTATGTTGGTAGTACTTTTTATGATTGGATATGGACTAGTTACAATTCCCGCAGTTTTATATTCTGGATCTGTAGCAATTTTAATGCTATTTGACATTGAGAATATTTTTCATATCACTTATGGTCAAGCTATGATTTCTACAATTATCCTAATAGGCACCATAGGAGGGTTTTATGCTGTTTTTGGGGGACTTAAAGCGGTAGCGATATCAGATACTTTGAATGGTGTAGGTTTATTGATCATCGGGATTTTGGTACCCATACTTGGATTTAAAAAACTAGGAAACGGTAGTATCATAAGTGGTTTTCAAATTATCACTACTCAGCATACGGAAAAATTAAATGCAATAGGATCAAGTAACGATCCAACTCCATTTGGAACAATTTTTACCGGGATGATATTTGCTAATTTATTTTACTGGTGTACTAATCAATATGTAATTCAGCGTACTCTTGGTGCAAAAAATCTAAAAGAAGGGCAAAAAGGAGTTTTGATTTCAGGCTTTTTTAAGGTTTTTATACCTTTTATCATGATGATACCGGGGGTTATAACTTTTCATCTTTATGGTCCAAGTCTAACATCTATTGATTTGGCTTACCCAAAATTAATACGTGATGTACTTCCCAACTATGCAACTGGATTTTTTTTAGCTGTTCTCTTGGGTGCAGTTCTAAGTAGTTTTAATTCATTATTGAACAGCGCCGCCACTTTGTTCTGCCTCGATATATATATTCCTTTTAAAAAAGGAAAAGTTAATGACAAAAAAATATTACAAGTTGCTAAATTAACCAGTCTGATTATTGCATTGTGTTCATTTGTAGTAGCGCCTCTGCTTAGGTTTGCTCCAGATGGATTATTCCAAATCATAAGAATCTTTACAGGGTTCTATAATATTCCCGTGATTGCTATTGTCATAATTGTTCTTTTTAACAAAAATGTCCCTGCTTTGGGACCTAAGATTGTTGTTGTTTTTCACATTATATCTTACGGGGTATTCCAATTTCTTTTAAAAGATTACCTTAAAATCCATTTTATACATTTGTATGCAATATTGTTTCTCTCTGAAATATTAATAATGCTTTTAATAGGAAAAATTTTTCCAGAGAAGGTTCATTGGGAGCATAAAAATAAGGATGTTATTGACCTTACTCCTTGGAAATATGTTCAACCAGTCTCGTTTACGCTTTTTTCATCTGTAATACTTATTTATCTAATTTTTTCTCCACTAGGTTTTGTAGGAGGAGCCCCTGGGGTAAAATTAGTTTTTTTGATATCACTTTTAGTAGTAATAAACATCTTTTTTTGGTTCTATAAACTCAAACCAAAGAGTAAAATCAAATGAGACAATATCAAAGGAGCGGACAAGTACAATCCAACTCTTATTTTATCTATTTATTATCTATATTATCTATGAACTGATTAATTATTTCATCTTTCATTTTTACAATGTATTGCTCAGATGGAAATTTACCTGATGTAACATCATTTTTAAATTCCTTGTACGCAGAGACCCTCTCTTGCTGCATTTTTTCTTTCAATTCATAAAATTTCCTGTAAGACTTAGCATGTCTTGGAAGCATATTTTTATTTTCCCCAAGGATGTCTTCAGAAAAAAGAAAATGCACATCACCAGCCTTTCCAGAACCAAGTGAAATAGTCACTAGCTTAGTTCGCTTGGAAATTTCTGCTAAAAGGTTTTCTGGGATAACTTCAATCTCTACTGCAAATGCACCTGCGTCTTCTAATGATTTGATATTATTATAAATATTTTGAGCCTGCGCTAAGGTTTTTCCAACTGCCTTTAACCCTCCAGTCCACGTGCTATGTCGAGGAACTAATCCTGCATGTCCCATTATAGGAAATCCAAATTTTGAAAGCTCTTTTATGTAATCTTTGTTCCAGGAGGAACACATAATAGCATCTGCACCAACACTCATAATTTTGTAAGATTGTTTAATTGCCTCTTCAATGGTCGGACATAATGCAGCAGATAAAGCAACAGTTAGGAATGTGTCAGGCATTGCATCGCGTATTTTCGTGTATGGTCCCGAAACTCCTGTGATTGCCATATCTATACCAGCATCTTGAGCGGCGGCAGCTTCTTCAACGTTGCTCACTAATAGTTGGCATAATTTCTTTTCTCCTTTTTGATCAATTATATCCTTAACAGTATAATTTCGAGTGTCAAATTTTCCACCCATAGTAAATATTTTTTTCATATTTTTAATTCATATTCCTTTTACTACCGAAAATAAAATCTAAATTCGAACACCTAATTGTTAACTTTTGAACATATCATTGATGGAATCAAGAATCGGTGCTGAAGGTTGAGCACCAAGGACAGTGACAGATAGGGCTGCCGCTGCGTTTGCAAATCTTACAGCGTTTTCAAGATCTTGTTTCTTTGAAACACCAACAGCAAGGACACCGTTAAATATATCACCTGCTCCAGTAGTATCAACAGGAGCAACTTTGAAAGTGGGGATTAAATTTTGTGCGCTTTCTGTAGACAAAAAAGCGCCTTTTTCCCCCATTGTAATGATTACAGTTTTCACACCAGCATCATGGAGCTTTAGGCATGCTATTTTTGCATCTTCAGAACCTTTTATTTGGATTCCAGTTAATTCTTCTGCCTCGGTTTCATTCGGAGTAATAATATCTATCATTTTAAGTAACTCATTAGACAATTTTTGTGCGGGAGCAGGATTTAAAATGAAAGTTGATGACTTTTGGGAATTTACTATTTTTGCTAAATGCTCCACTGTATTCAAAGGCGTTTCTAGTTGGGTAAGTATCACCTCAGATTCAGCAATTGAGTCAATTGCATTATCAATAATGTGCGGCGATAAATCAAAGTTTGACCCTGAGGCAACTCCAATACTATTTTCCCCGCTTTTATCGATAAAAATAAAAGCGGCACCGGAAGGATTATTTGATTCTCTTGAAATATAGGTTGTGTCAATACCCTCTTTTATGAATCCTTCAACAGCGGTGTCACCAAAAAGATCAGCTGCTATAGAGGCAATAAAATTAACATTTCCTCCAGCTCTAGCAGCACCAACAGCTTGGTTCGCTCCTTTTCCACCAGCAGCAGTAGAGAATTTATTTCCAAGCAAAGTCTCTCCCGGTCTAGGGATTTTATCAAGTTGCATGATCATGTCGGTATTTGAACTTCCTACAACAGTAATTTTTTCCATAATATTATCCATCATTATTTTGTTTTATTATAGCCTAGCAATAATTATTAAGCTAAGTCCAAGAATGAATGAAAGAAACATGATATTCAGTAATTTATTAGTTTCAGGAGGGGCATCCTTGAACTCTTTCCATATAAAAACACCCCATGCTGCAGCTACCATTGTTGCACCCTGACCAAGACCATAAGAGATTGCTGCCCCAGCTTCACCAGATGCTATGATACTAAAAGACATGCCAATATTCCATATAATTCCTCCTAAAATACCTATTAAATGCAACCTAGTGTTACCATCAGTAAAATAAGATGAGTATGCTACCGGTTTACCGCTAAATGGTTTGTACATAACAAAAGTATTAAAAAGAAAATTTGATAAGAATAGTCCAATTGAGAAAACTACTATCGCAGTATATGGACTTAATTTCCCAGGCTCCATGTTAATAAAATCGGTAGACATTGATGCTGCTACAAAACGGTAGAAAAAGCCCATCATCACTCCCGCTACTGCTGAAAGGATAAGTCCCTTATTGGATGATTTGTTTTCCTTACTGCTTGGAAGTTTATTGTAAGCAATAGCATTAACAATAATAGCTACAACAACTAGTAAAACGCCCAAGAATATAATCAATGGATCACCAACTGGAGATGCTAAATAATTTGTTAGAACCCCGATAATAAGAGCTAAACCAACTCCAACTGGAATGGCCACTGCCATACCCGCAATATCAATTGCCACGACAAGAAGAATGTTTGATATGTTGAAAACAATGCCCCCGATCAGTGCGCTTGATAAACTCGCAGTGTCTGCTTGACTGAAATCTTCTATAAAGCTTCTTCCATTATCCCCTATACTTCCTAGGGTAAAAGCAAATACAAATGAAAGTAATAAGACTCCTACAGAATAATCCCAGTAAAATAGTTGGAAGGGCCAAGACTTACTTGCGAGCTTTTGGGTGTTTGCCCAAGACCCCCAGCAAAACATCGTTATTATACACATAATAACTGCGATAAAATATGATTCAATTACAAGCATGACAGTACCTCCTTAATGTCATTAGTTTTTTTTTCTTAATTCTTCATTTTACTAATCAGAATTCTTTTTCCTTGTTTGATTGTTTTTACTGATTTTCGCTCTTTTAGCGTTGTCGGTAGTGTAACAAATTTAGCTTTACTTAATGATTCTTGTTCTTTACTGCTATCCTTATTGTTTATTTCAGCCATTAAAAGTTTAAATGCAATTTGTCCAAGTTCGCTGGTTTGCTGGACAACTGAGGTAATAGGCGTTTTTAAAAATTCTGAGTAAGGTTGATCATGATCAAATGAAACAAGAGATATATCATTAGGGATATTTAAATTCTCTTCGTAAATGGCTCTAAGCGCTCCAAGTGAGATTGTATTACTAAATGCAAAAATTGCTGATGGCCTAGGGATAAGGTTTATAAGTATTTTTGCGCTTACGTACCCGCTTCTTAGGCCAAATTCGTCGCCTATTATAAGGGACGGGTCAGGCTTTATTCCATATTTTGCTAGTGCCTCTTTGTATCCTAATATCCTCTCATTATTCACAGATGTATTTTGCCGACCTTGTATGCATGCGATCCTAGTATGATTCTTTTTTATCAAAAGTTCAGTTGCACAAAAAGCTCCATTGTGGTTGTCGGAAAAAACTTGAGGACACTCTAGAAGTGGAAAGTGTCGATCGGCTAAGACAAGGGGCATACCGAGTTCAATTACATTTGATAAATGCTGTGATTTATTGCCGATGGGAAGAATAATTAATCCATCAACCTTTCTGCTAATAAGCGTATCAATTGATTCAATTTCGAGCTCTAAACTTTCCTGAGAATCTGATAATAGAATTGAATATCCAATTTTTCGGGCTGCAATTTCAATCATTCTCGATAAAGAGCTAAAATAGTAATCAGCAATATTGGGTACAATAACACCTATCGTGTGTGAACGGTTTGTCCGTAGACTAACCGCGTTTCGATCAGGTTTGTAGCCCTCTTTTTGGGCGGTCAGTATTACGAGCTGAGCTGCCTCGTCGCTAATCCTATATTGCTTTGCTTTTCCATTTAAAACCCTAGAAATAGTAGTTGTAGAAAGTCCAGTTTTCTTGGCTAAATCCTTAATGCTTATTCTTTTCATGTAAATTTTATTCTGATTAAAGCAATTAAACAGTGAATATAAGAACAATTGCTCAATATTATCTTTGTGCAGAAACAACATAGAGCAATTTGCTTTTTTAATTTATTTTTAATCTGCTACTTAAAATATAACTCGTTTCTAACTGAATTGCCATCACAATAAAGCTCAAAAAGGTTAAAGAATAATGAACTTAGGTGTTATTTTATTTTCATGATTTGTCAATCTATATTAGATAGATAAACGATTGTTCAGTATCGTATATGTTAGTAGTTTTATATGGGATATTTATAGAATGTGGAAACCATATTTAGTATTATTTTTCATTTTTTCAATTGTTGTTGGCACTAGGGAGGTAAAAAAATTGGGTAAAAATCAATCGTATACATCATTTGTAAAAAAGTCTAGTTTTGGTAAAACAAAGTCAGGTGAGGAGATATTTTTATTTACTTGTAGAAATAATAATGGCTTGACTTTAAAGATGATTAATTTAGGTGCGATTGTTGTCTCCCTAGATATCCCAGATAGATATGGTAATTTTGATAATGTAAACCTTGGTTTTGATAATCTTGATGAATACCTCGGTGGACATCCTTATTTTGGTTCTACTATAGGTAGATTTGGCAATCGGATAGCTAGAGCAAGTTTCACATTGAATGATTCTATTTATAGGCTAGCAAAAAACGATGGTGATAATCATTTACACGGCGGAAACATAGGATATGATAAAGTTATTTGGGATGTGCAGGAAAAGCCGAATAATAATGGATCATCATTAGAATTTACTTATAGTAGTTTTGATGGAGAGGAGGGTTATCCAGGTAATGTAAATGTCGGAGTGATTTATACATTGACTAACGACAATGAACTTAAAATTTCATTTAAAGCTACAACAGATAAGCCTACGCCAATAAACCTTACAAACCATAACTATTGGAACCTAAATGGGGCTGGCAATGGAAATATTCTTGATCATGAGTTAATCATCAACTCAAATCAATACTTGGATGTACATGATAACCTGATTCCTACGGGAAAATTTATCGATGTGAGTGGTACAGCATTTGATTTCAGACAGTCCACAAAAATTGGTTCTAGATTTCAAGAAATACCGAAAATAAAAGATTTGCCAATAGGATATGATCATTGTTTTGTGTTAAATGATTTTGCAGGTGGAAAGAACCTAAGGTTTGCGTCCAGAGTGACTCATCATGAGAGCGGCCGTGTTATGGAGGTTTTCACAACAGAGCCAGGAATTCAGTTTTATACTGGAAACTTTCTTGACGGCGGAGCTTTATCTGGTGGTTTCATACAAAACGCTGGATTTTGTTTAGAGACACAGCATTTTCCCGATGCCCCTAACCAACCAGATTTTAAGTCAACAATTCTAAATCCTGGCGATGAATACAGTTCCTCAACTGTTTTTAAATTTTCAGTAAATTGATTTTATTACTTGTATTTGGGACTCAATCTATAACTTCAGGAAAAAATACTTTTTTTAAATAACTCTTGTTTTTTGTTGCAACATTTGAGTACCTTTCAGTATAGAACAAACGTTTGTTCTAACAGGATAAACAATATGCTTGGTTTTTGTTCTAATGCGTAAAGTGAGTGTGTGCATCTTATGCTTCGAAAAATTGTGACTTCAATAAAATCTTTGTTAACCCGAATGCCCGCGAATCTTTGTTCAGGGGTATACCACCACTCCTACCTTTAATACCCAAGACTAAGGTGGCTCAACAAGGTGCCCTGAATAGGCTGAAGGGATTTAAGCGGGCTTCGGGAAACAAAAATTTAAATAGAAGGCAGCTATTTTTCGTTATAATTTCAAATGCCGCAATTATCTTTCGTTAATAAATGAGGAATTCATTAATCTAATAATTTCTCAGCGATTATTTCGCAATACAATAAAAGGTTGGTGAACATGAAAAAATTAGAAAATTTAACTGAGAGTCAAGCTAATTGGCTGTTTTGGGGTTGTTTTGCTGCCCTCATGGCCACGTCAGTTGGTTTTATGGTTAGGGCTCAAACCATTGGGGCAATGGGTGCCGAATTTGGCTTGAGCGAAACTCAAAAAGGCGAAATATTTGGTGTTGGTTTGTGGCCTTTCAGTATTAGCATAATCTTATTTAGCTTATTGATTGACAAAATAGGTTACGGTATTTCTATGATCATTGCATTTGTTTTACATGTCACCTCAGCGATAGTTACAATTTTTGCAGATGGTTATTGGATGCTTTATTGGGGAACATTTATTCTGGCGCTTGGCAATGGTACAGTTGAGGCTGTGATTAATCCTGCCGTTGCAACTATCTACCCTAGAGAAAAAACAAAATGGATGAACATTCTGCATGCAGGCTGGCCAGCTGGGTTAGTTCTTGGCGGTGTACTCTCGATTATTATGGGTCCAGAAGTCAGTTGGAAATGGAAAGTTGGTTTGGTTTTGATACCGGTAATTTTTTATGGAGTGATTTTGTATGGAAAAGAATTTCCCGTTCAAGAAAGAGTTAAAGCTGGTATTTCTTTTAAGGATATGATTGGCGAAGCAGGGGCGGTAGGATTTTTCTTGATATTCCTCATTATTTTACTTGAAATAAACCGTGTAGCTGGCCTCACTCCGATGTATGAGGGCAGCTTTCTCAGCTTACCCCATATCTCTTTGACAATTTTACTCTTACTTGTTACAATAGGGTGTTATGTCTACACTGAATCATTGGGTAGACCTCTATTTATTATTTTACTTTTGATTATGATACCTCTTGCGACGACAGAATTAGGTGTTGACAGCTGGGTTACTGATTTGCTAGCTCCGATTTTAGGTGATAATGCCGGTTGGGTTGTAGTGTATACTGCCGTGATTATGACTGTTCTTCGTTTTTACGCAGGGCCA
>MDTA01160761.1_pt1 | contig 22869 bp, 24 predicted proteins | sample 811151 | NCBI WGS metagenome assembly MDTA01 (sample SAMN05326648, study PRJNA326480) | marine metagenome | isolation source: seawater | place: Indian Ocean: South | collected 2010
AGCGCAGTAATGCGTGCAGCTGACCAGTACTAATAGCTCAATTGGCTTGATTTATGCACTGAAAAAAATTTGAAAATAATTAATTATTATTTTATTAACCCCAATCTTTAATTCAAGGTTGGGGCTTTATTTGATTATACAGCTAAAGTTTCTGTATTTTAACACAAGACCTAATTATATTTAACGATCTGTCTCCTTCATTGAACAATAAATCTAATACGGACATAAAAGGTATAAATTTATAGCTTTGTTGAAAGTATTCTACAGAGTTAAAATACTGAATATATATATCTATTTCTTTTAATTTAAATTTATCCATATCATTTTTTAAATATTCAATTGCTCCTTCATTACTTAAATAATTTTTCATATTCAAGAATTTACAAATATTTATTAGTTTATCAGATTTTTTCCCATGCTGATTTAAGTCAGAAGATTTTAAAAATTCAGAGCTAATCCCTAGCAATTTTGAGATTTTTTTAATTAATAAAATATTAATATCGGATAAATTATTCTGAGCAATAATTTTATCAAATAAACTTTCAAATTGATCAAAATATTTATTAAAAAATTTAGTTTTGGAATAACTATAGTAAATATTTTTAAGGTGTTCTTTATAAAAATTTTTTTCTAGAATTAATGTGTCTTTAATTAATTGATCTCTTTTACCTTTTTTAATTATGGGTATTGTTAAATACTTTTCCTCTTTATTTATCAAAATTCTATTTCTCTGCTGCCAACTTCTTGCAGCAAATTGAACATCATCTAAAAAAACAAATTTATTACTTGCATCGATTAAAGCAAAATATCCTATCCAAGGTAAATATGTGGGTTGACTAATGGCTATCATTAATTTTTTTAATAAAGAAAGATTTATTTTTCTTAAAGTTTAAACTTTTCCAAAAGTGAATTACTTTATAATTACTTTTAATAATTTCAATTTTAAAATTTAGAAATTTTTTTTTTGAGTAAGTTTTGATAATTTTATCTATTGATAGTTTTCCTAACCCGTTTTTTCTATATCTTTCTTTAATATAGAAATCTCTTATATAAACATTATTTGATTTAATTTTTTGAAATTTATTTAAGTAAAATGTAATTAAACCAATCGTAATATTATTTTTTTTTATAAAAAAAATTTTTAAATTGCTATTGAATAAATTAAAATAATCTTTTCTTAATTTTTTTTGATTTGTTATTTCACAAATATATAAATGAAAAATATCGTTAAATTTATTTATTTCATTTTTTTTTATTTTTTTAAAATTTATTATTTTGAAAATATTTTTCACAAATTTTAATATTTAGGTTTTTCAAGTTTTTTTGATTTTGCAGAAGATCTTGTGAATTCATCTTTTGGTGGATTAAATTTAAAACCTAAAAGTTCTTTTTGATATAAATTTAGCTTGTTATATATTTTTAAGTTTGTATTTTGTGTTGTATCAAAACTAGGTTTAAGAAACCATCTTGAGTAACTAAAAATCATACCCCATCTTTCCTCTGAAGATGTTTTTTTTGAACTACCATGCCACATTGCTGCATTGAATATGATTACAGAACCCTTCTTACCAATTAGCTGTTTTTCGTTTAAATATTTTTTATTATTTTCTGGAAAACTATTTTTTGTATGAGATCCGGGAACAACTCTCGTTGCTCCATTAGCTTTGTTAAATTCATCTAGAAGCCATATTACCTGTATGATTAAAGGGTTTTTAGATCCAGAAATTCTACTATCATTATGTAATTGTTGAGCAAAACCTTTCTTTGGATTTCTCACTGCACTTTGTCTTAAAATTATATCATCATTGTTATTGTATGATCCAGCAGATAATGCTTGTTTAACAATACTAATAATAGCTTTGTGATCTATAAACTTTATAAAGATATCATTTTTATTATGTAAATTATAAATTGTTTGCTCAAGAGGATTTTTAATTTTTGTTTTTTTCTTTAAATTAATATAAATTTTTTTAGAAATATTTTTAATTTTGTCACATTCAGTAGTGTCTAAAACATTTTCAATTTTTGTATATCCTTTTTTAAGAATATTACTTACATGGTGTTTAATTATATTTTTATCTTTCATTAAGAAGATTTATAAAGTTTTTCAATTAAATTTGTTATGTAACCGATTTCATTCATTTTCACACAAATTTTATTTTTTTTATAATTTTTTACAAAATCGTCTATTTGATGAATACTAGCTTTTTTACCTACAGTTTGAATACTTTTTAAAATATTCTTATTATTTTTTGTCAATGTCAATTTTCCAGAAGGAAATTTGATGGAACCTTTTGTTCCAAACAGCTCAATTTTTGTGAAATTATCATCTTGATTTAGAGCATATCCAATTTCATATCTTACCAAGCAATTATTTTTACAAATAATTTCTCCAATACTTAATTCCTCAGAATCAAATTTATTAAATGGAAGGTATTTTTTATTTTCATTTATACTTGTTATGTTTTTAAAATTTTTATTTGAATATTTCTTTACTTTTGGAAAATTAAGAAACCAAAAAACTAAATCTAAAAAATGTGAACCAAGATCCATTAATGGGCCACCACCACTAAATTTTTTTTCAGAAAAATATCTACTATAATCTGGTATGCCTCTAAATTGTCTCTTTATTATATTTACATAGTAAATTTCACCAATGATTTTTTTTTTTAACAATTTCTTAATATTTATAGAAACAGGTCTAAATCTTTGATGTAGAGCACAAGTACATGCTATTTTTTTATTTTTAATTGCCTTTTTTATCTGATTAAAATCCTTATTAAAAATAACGAACGGTTTTTCAGAAAATACATTTATGTTATTTTTTATAGCCAATTTAATCTGAGAAAAATGCAAATAGGGAGGCGTTGATATGCTGAGAATGTCAATAGTTTCATTTTTTAACATTTCTTTTAAATTTAAATACTTAGACTTAATTTTAAATTTTTTAGAAATAAAATCTAATCTCTTAATATCTGTATCACATATAGATACAATTTCAGTCATCTTATTTTTTTTCCATCCTGGTAAATGAAATATCTCGGCAATTTTTCCAGTGCCTACTATAGCTACTCTAATTTTTTTTTTCATAAATATTTTTGAATATTCTTAAATATTAGTTTGGAATAAACTTGAGATCCATATTGACTTAAGTGTATTCCATCAGGCAATGGTCTGCACATTTTTTTTGATTTTATATCTTTTGTATTTATTAATACATCAATAAATTTTATTTTTTCTTTATAACAGATTTTTTTAATCAGTTTTATATATGGACTTAAATTTTCGTTAATCGTTTTATTATTAATTTCTAATCTATTATTTAGTAGTTTGTGATATGACACTAAAAAAATCTCATTAGTCATTGATTTTTTGGCTTTATTGATAATCTTTAAAAAATTCATTTTACATTTTTGAAAGCTTACATTAGGTTTTCCTTTTAAAGACTTAAAATGCCAACTATCATTAATGCCTAATTGCATGATCAAAATGGCATTTTTAATCCTAATTTTATTAGTTAATTGATTAAAAACCTTAACACCTTGTGTTGAATTTAATCCAACTATAGTTTTTGTTATAAATCTATATTTATTAGGAAAATTTTTATTAACTATCACTTTTAAGTTTTGACTCCAGTCAACTAATAATTTGTTGTGATTGTATCTAATTATTGAGTCACCAAACAAAATGATTTTTTGTCTCATTTAGAAAGTTTTTTGAAGAGTTCAGATATTTTATTATCTTTACTATCAATTTTTTTCATAATTTTTATTGTTTCATCGGGAGATTTTTTTATAGATAGCCTTAAAATATCCATCCAATTTACATTATTTTTTGATCTAGTTTTTTCAATTTGATCAATAATTTTTAAATATTTCTTAATTTTTAAGTCTTTATTTTTTTTCATTTTTTCCTTTTTTATCTAAAATATATATTTTTTATATATAGGTTGATCTTTTTTGATATTTTTTTTTATTTTTTTTCCGATTATTTTGAAAAATTTTGATGAACAAAGGCCTATCTTTGGCCTCAAAGAGATTAAATCACTTTCTTTAATTTTATCTCCTTTTTTTAAGTCTTTAGCAGCAAAGATTGATCTTCTATGTTTTTTATTCGGTATATCATTTTTTATTTTTGAATTAAGAATTGAAAATATTTTATCTGTAAAATTTCGTAACAATCGTAATTCATACTCATTTATTGAAAAACTTACATCCTCTGATTTTATTTTTTTATCAATAATAAAATGCTTTTCAATAAGTACAATACCAAGTGAAGTAGCAGCTATAGAAGAGTATATATTTTGAGTATGATCTGATAGCCCTATCATTGTGTTCTTAAATATCTTCTTTAATTCCATTATTCTTAAAATATTGGCCTCATGATCTTTTGTTGGATACTTTGTAACACTGTGCAATAGTATAATTTTTTTATGATATTTTTGAATTATTTTAATACATTCTTTTATTTCATAAATTGTGGCACAACCAGTAGATATAATTATTGGTTTTTTTGTTTTTGCAATTTCATTGACTAAATTAAAATCTGTAATTTCTAGTGAAGCTAATTTATAAATTGGAACATTGAACTTTTCTAAAAAAGCAACGCCTCTAGTACTAAAAGGAGAACTAAATAAAGGTACCTTTAATTTTCTTGATAATTTAAAAGCATCTTTATGCCATTTAAATGGAGTATGAGCATTCTTGTATAGATCAAACAAATTTTTATTTTTCCATATTCCCTCTTTAATTAAGAAGTTTTTTTTTTTGGAATTAAGGGTTATATCTTTAGGTTCGTAAGTTTGTATCTTAATTAAGTCTGCACCATTGGCTGCAGCTTGTTTAATATGTTTAAGAAAGCTTATTTTGCTGCCATTATGATTGCCTGAGATTTCTGCTACTATTAATGGACGTTTGGTTGTGTCGAAATTAATTTTTTGATTGATTTTAACTTTCATTAATTTTTAAAAGAAATATACATTAGAATAAAATAATTTATAACTTATCAAAATTTAAATTTTAAACAATTAACATATGAAAGTCATACGTATAATTTCATTGTTGGATTTGAACAAATTTATGTAAATTACAGATAAAAAAGATTATGAGCATATGTGTTATTCCAGCTAGATCAGGAAGTAAAAGAATAAAAAATAAAAATATTCAAAAAATAAATGGAATACCTTTGATAGGCATAGTTGTTAAAATAGCAAAGAAATCAAAATTGTTTGAGAGAATTATTGTTTCAACAGATTGTAAAAAAATTGCATCAATTGCAAAAAAATACGGGGCTGAGGTTCCATTTTTCAGAGATAAAAAATTATCTAATGATTTTGCTCCAACTTACAAAGTAATAATTGATACAATTAAAAAAATAAGATCTCAAAACCATAAATTTCATTTTTGTATTTATCCAACCTCTATATTATTAAACTCAAACGACCTTAAAAAAGCATATTTAAAAATAAAAAAAACAAAATCTAATTTCATATGTCCAATAGAAAAATACAAAAATAACCCTCTAAGATCATTTATTATAAAAGAACCAAATATTTTCTTTAAATGGCCATATAATCAGATGAAAAGAAGTCAGGATTTAAAAAATTTATATTACGATACTGGTTCATTTTATATTTATAGAACAAAATATTTATTAAGCATAAATAAAAAAAATATTTTACCAAAAAAATCAACTTATATTATCTTAAAAAAAGAATTAATTGATGTAAATTATCCTGAGGATCTTATGGTATTGAAAAAACTTTTTAAAAAAAAAAAAATTAATTAATGATAAAAGTTTGTATATTAGATTATGGGTCAGGAAATGTTTCATCTGTTAAAAATTTGTTTGATCATTTAAAGATTAAAAACGTTGTTTCCAATAAAATTGATTCTTTAAAAAAATCTACCCATATTGTACTTCCTGGTGTGGGTGCGTTTGGTGCAGCGATAAAAAAAATTAAAAAAAAAATTCCATTTAAGAGTTTAGAAAATGAAGTTTTAGTTAAAAATAAACCTTTTTTAGGTATATGTGTGGGTATGCAGTTATTAGCCGAAAGTAGTGAAGAATTTGGCAGTCATAAAGGATTTGGGTGGATACAAGGCAATGTAAAAAAAATTAAATCACCAAAACTACCACATATAGGATGGAATGATATAAAACTTAAAAAAAAAAGTAAAATAATCGAAAATTTAGATATTTATAAAGATTTTTATTTTGTAAATAGTTTTTATTTTAATCCAAAGAAAAAAGAACATGTTGTTGCTGAAACAAACTATAGTCACAATTTTTGTTCAATTGTTCAAAAAAAAAATATAATAGGAGTTCAATTTCATCCAGAAAAAAGTCAAAAAGCTGGTCAATTGATAATTAAAAATTTTTTAAAAATGAGATGAAAAAAAAAAGGTTAATACCCATTTTATTATTACAAAACGGAAATTTAGTACAAAGTAAAGGATTTAACTCTTTTCAAAATTTAGGTAATCCTATTCACGCAGTAAAGAGACTGAGTCAATGGGGCTCAGATGAGTTAATTTATTTAGATATATCAAGAAATAATAAATATGATATTGAGCGTGATGACTTAAAATATAAAAATACAAATAATTTTTTAAGTATTATTAAAAAAGTTTCTAAAGTAACATTTATGCCAATCACTATTGGTGGAAAAATAAAAAATCTTAAAGATGTTGAAAAAAGACTAAAAATTGGAGCTGATAAGGTTTCTATTAATTCAGGAGCATTAATGAATCCAAAATTAATTAATGAGATTGCTAAAGAGTTTGGTTCTCAATGTTTGGTGATTTCAATAGATGTAAGATTAATAAAAAATCAATATAAAATATACTCCCATGGCGGAACCAAACAAAGTGATTATAATTTGGATGAATGGATCAAAATTGTAATTAATAATGGTGCTGGCGAGATACTTATCAATTCAATAGATAGAGATGGTTCAAAAAAAGGATATGATATTTCTTTGCTAAATTTTGTTCAAAATATATCAAAAATTCCCGTAATTGCATGTGGTGGGGTAGGTCATTGGAAACATTTCTATGAAGGATTTAAAAAAACAAATGTTGATGCAGTTGCAGCTGCTAACATTTTTCATCATTTTGATCAAAGTGTTTATCTATCAAAAAAATTTCTTTACGAAAAAAAAATTAATGTGCGTAAGCCTGATTTGCTTATAATATAAAATTATGATTAAAATGAAATATTGCTCTAAATGTTTATATCCTAATATTGCCGTAAACCTTAAAATAGACGATAATTTAATTTGTAGTAGCTGTAAAAGTAGAGAAAAATTTTTAAAATTAAATAAAAATTTTTGGGAAAAGAGAAAAAAAATATTTCAAAAAATTTTGAAAGAAAGTAAAAAAAAAAATAATTCTAATTACGATTGTTTAATTCCTGTTAGTGGAGGTAAAGATAGTTACTATCAAACACATATAATAACTAAATTATTAAACTTAAAACCTTTGTTGATGACTTATGATGGAAATAATTGGCTCCCAGAGGGTGAGCAAAATAGAAATAAAATGAAACATTGTTTTAATGCTGATCATATAATGTGGAGCCCTAGTGTTGAAGTCATAAAAAAACTTAATCGTTTAGCCTTTAAAAAAATGGGTGATATGAACTGGCAGAACCATTGTGGAATTTTTACAGCACCGGTAATTACTGCAGTTAAATTTAAAATTCCTTTAATAATTTGGGGTGAAACAAATTGGGATATTTCTGGTATGTACGATCCTGAAGATTTAATGGAATATAGTGCAAGAGATAGGCATGAACATTCTTTAAGAGGGTTTGAATGGGATGAGTTTCTTGATGATAAAAAAGATAAATTGAAAGAAGTAGATTTGTTATGGGCAAAATATCCATCAGATCATGAAATTCTTTCAGTTGGAGTAAGAGGATTATTTATTGGAAATTTCTTTCCTTGGGATGGAAAAAAAAATGCAGAGTTAGCTATAAAGAATTATTCTTTTCAAACAAAAAAAGAACCCTTTCAAAGAACATATAGAAATTTCTCAAATTTGGATGACAGATATGAAAATGGGGTTCACGATTTAATGAAATTTATAAAATTTGGGTATGGGAGATGTTCAGATCACGCTTCCAAAGATATAAGAAATTCTCATATGACTAGAAAAAAGGGCGTAGAGTTAGTAAAAAAATATGATCACGTAATTTCAGATGATTTATATCACTGGTTAGATTATGTTGAAATGAAAGAAAAAGAGTTTTGGCAAATTGCTGATACATTTAGAGATCCAAGAGTTTGGTGGATTAAAAATGGAGAATGGTACAAAGATAATATTTGGGGATCATCTTCTAGTTATGGAAAAGTTAATTTAAATAAAACTCAAATTATCGATTTTAATAAACGTCAAAAAAAACTTTTTTATAAAAAAGGTTAAAATATTATTAATGATTTACTCAGTTTTATTGGAAAAACTAAGTATTTGGTTAATAATAAATAAATAATTATGATCAAAATTACTCAGAAAACATTTAAATTTTTAGATCCTAGTTTAAGATTTTCAGCTTTTTTGTTAATTATACTTTTAATCCTTAATGCTTTAGCAGAGTCATTATCGGTTGCGCTAATAATTCCAATAACTTTATTTTTCTTTGAAAATAATCTCACAGAAACTTATCCAAATTTTTTCAATTTCATTAAATTTTTTTCTCCATTCAAATACTCCAGTATTGAGTATAGTAATAAAATAATAATAATTTCTGGCTTATTAATAATTTTTTGTTTTTTGATAATTTTAAGAATTATATTTAATATTTTGTTTTTATATTATAAGACATCATTGCAGTTTAAAACAAGATATTTACTTACAAAAAAATTAATAGATGGTTATTTTAATATCCCTGGAGACAAGTTTTTAAACAAAAATATTAGTAGTTTAGCATTTTCAGCAATAAACGAAACTTCCCATGTAAGCTCTTGTGTTGGTTTGTTATTTGTTCTCATATCTGAATTTTTTTTATTGTTATGTATTTTTGGAATACTTGTTTTTTATCAAACAGAAATAACAATAATTTTATCAATAATAGCAGGTATATCATCTTATATATTCATAATTTTTTTTAAAAAAAAAATTAATTTATTTGCTGTTACCAGAAGAGAAGGTGAGGAAGAAAACTCAAAACAAGTTTATGAAATGTTTGACGGCTTAATGGAAATTAAATCATATGGAGTAATAAGTTATTTTTTAGACAAATATTTAAATAATTTTAACAAATATCTTAAAAACTTAAAATTCTCTGAAGTATTACCAGGTTTACCAAAATTATGGCTGGAGTTTATTTCGTTAATCACAATATCTATATTACTGACATATATGATTCGTAATGATTATTCTCAGGCAATGATAATTTCAACACTTGGTTTATATATCGGAGCTGTATTTAGGCTTATGCCCTCTGTAAATAAAATCATTAACGCAATTCAGTCTATCAAATATCTTGAACCAATAATTAATAATCTTCTAATAGATCATGAATCAATAAAAAAAAATAAATCTTTTATTGAAAATAATATTAAAAAAATAAAAATGAATTCAGAACTAAATTTAAAAAATATTTCATATGGATATGATCCAAAAAATTTAGTTCTTGATAATGCATCATTTATCGTTAAAAAAAATCAAAAAATAGGAATTTCGGGTCAAAGTGGATGTGGAAAATCTACTTTGATTAAAATTATAGCTGGTCTTATTAAGCCAAATAAATCGGAGTTTATAATTGATAATAAAACTTTTATTAGAGATGACTACTTAAACTTAAGTGGAATTGCATTAGTTCCTCAAAATATTTTTATAATTAATGACTCGATAAAAAAAAACATTGCTTTTGGTATTGAGGATCAAAAAATCGATAAAAATAAAGTAAACAATTGTATTAAAGAAGTTCAACTTGAAAATATGATCAAATCAATAAATGATGGTATAGATCATAATTTATTAGAAAGAGGCAAAAACTTGTCAGGAGGCCAAATACAAAGAATTGGAATAGCGAGAGCATTATATTTTAATCCAGATATTATTATTTTTGATGAGTCAACGAGCTCATTAGATCAAGAAAATGAACAAAAAATTTTAAAATTAATAGAAAAAATATCCAATGACAAAACTATTATTTTTATATCTCACAGAAAAGAAGTATTAAATTTTTGTGATATAACTTACCATATGGAGAATAAAAAAATTTATGTTCAGCAATAAAACAATTTTGATTACTGGAGGGACAGGATCTTTTGGAAAAAAGATGGCCAAAAAAATTCTTAATAAATTTAAACCAAAAAAAATAATTATTTATAGCAGGGATGAACTTAAACAATACAATTTGCAAAAAGAACTATATAAATACAAAAAACAAACTAGATATTTTATTGGCGATGTTAGAGATTTACCAAGATTAAAAAAATCTTTTCATAATGTTGATTATGTAATTCACGCTGCAGCATTAAAACATGTTACTGTTGCAGAGTATAATCCCTTCGAGGCAGTAAAAACAAATATTATAGGAACACAGAATGTTGTTGAAGCATCTTTGGAAATGGGTGTTGAAAAAGTAATTTCATTAAGTACAGATAAAGCATCATCTCCAGTGAACTTATATGGCGCAACAAAGCTTACAGCCGATAAGCTAGTAGTTGCAGGAAATTATCACAAAGGTGCAGTTTCAACAAAATTATCTGTTGTAAGATATGGAAATGTTTTTGGAAGTAGAGGATCAATTGTTCCACATTTATTAAACTTTAAAGGAGATGGAAAATTTCCAGTTACAAATATTAACATGACCAGGTTTAGTATAACGTTAGATGAAGGTATTGAGTTTGTCCTTAAATGTATGAAAAAAATGTGGGGAGGAGAAATATTTGTCCCAAAAATTCATTCGTACAAATTAATCGATTTAGTGAATGCATTATCTAAAAAAAAAAAAATCAAACTAATTGGAATAAGACCAGGTGAGAAAATTCATGAAGAAATGATATCTGTTAATGACTCTCTAAATACTTTGGAGTTAAAAGATAGCTATGTCATCTGTCCAAGTAAAGAGTTTATAGAGTGGGATTTTAAAAAGTTTAAAAAAACTTTTAAAGGTAAAAGTTGTAAAGAAAATTTTTCTTATTCTAGTAATAAAAATAAATTTTTAACAATTAGCGATTTAAAAAAATATGTTAAAAATAATATTAATGATTTTGAATTAGATAATAAATAAATCAATTAATGATAAATTATGGCAAACACTACATTGATAAAGATGACATCAATTCAGTTGTAAAGGTTTTAAAATCAGAATTTTTAACTCAAGGTCCAAACATAGAACTTTTCGAAAATAAATTAAAAAAGTTCTTTAAGTCTAAATATGTAATTTGTACTTCAAGTGGTACAGCAGCTCTACATCTTTGTGGTTTAGCTTTAAATTGGAATAAAAAAGATTTGATACTTGCCAGTCCTTTAACCTTTGTTGCCTCTACAAATGCTGCATTATATTTGGGAGCAAAAGTCCAATTAGTAGACATAAACAAAGATACTTACAACATCGATATAAATAAATTGAAAATCAAACTGAGTGAATTAAAAAAAAAAAGAAAAAAAGTTAATACAGTAATTGTAACTGATTATGCTGGACAACCTTCAGATTGGCCTAAATTGAAAGCATTATCAAAAAAATATAATTTCCATTTAATAAATGATAACTGTCATGCTATTGGATCTAAATTGTTAAATGATAGAGGATATGCGGTAAAATATGCAGACTTAGTTTGTCATAGCTATCACCCTGTAAAAAATATTACAACAGCTGAGGGTGGAAGTGTTTTAACAAACAATAAAATTTTACATGATAAGATTAAAATTTTAAGGTCGCACGGTATTGTTAGAAACAAAATCAAACCATGGAAATATTCTATAGATATATTGGGTTATAATTATAGGCTTACAGATATTCAATCTGCCTTAGGTATAAGCCAATTAAAAAAAATAGGAATTTTTATTAAAAGGAAAAAACAAATTGCAAAAATTTATGATAAAAAATTTAAAAATTCAGAATTATTTGAAATTCCAAAAGTCCATTACAATGTTTCACATTCTTATCATCTTTATCCTTTAAAAATCAACTTTGAGAAACTTAAAATAAATAAAGACCAGTTTTTAAAAAAATTAAGATCAATTGGAATAAATTTACAAGTTCACTACATACCAATTTATCATTTTAAATTATATAAAATAAAAAATAAAAAAAATTTTCCCAATACAGAAAAATTTTATGATGAGGTAGTTTCATTACCTATTTATTATTCTTTGAAAAGTTATCAGGCAATGTTTGTTGTTAAATCAATTTTAAAAATAATTAAATCAAATTTAAAAAAATACTAAGCCTTGATTTTTAAAGAACACTTATTAAAAGATAATTAATGGATATTTTAATAGAAAAAGTAAGCGATAGGTCTTTTTTTATTTTAAATATTTTGAAATTTTTTAATAAAAATATTTATTATTTAAAAATTGAGTCTAAAGATAATAATAAATTATATCATAAATTAAAATCATTAAATATTAACCCACTACCAATTGAAGACTTGAAAAAAATTCCCTATTCATCATATAGTGATATGGATTTTGATCCACATAATTTAATTTTAAAAAAAATAAATTTTCTTTATTCAAGAAAAATTTCTGAAATCTTTTTAAAAAAAATATCAAATAATTCTCATAAAGTTGTAAAATTATTATTAAAAGATGTTGTTACAAATCAATTTTCAACCCTAAATGCTTATATAGATGTTTGGTTAAAAAATAATAAAAAGTTATTATTTATTACAACAAATTTTTTAGATATTTTTTTAATAAATAAAAAAAAAAAATTAATTTTAATTTACTTACCTTATGGATTATTTAATTATTTTATTAAATTTTTTATTAATATTTATTTTAAATTAAAAACAATAATTTTGAATTTTTTTAAAAAATTTAAACAGACACAAAAAAATATAAATAAAAAAAATGTATATAATTCTAAGGTAGCATATGTTTTACATGGTGATACATTCTATGGTGGCACCAATAACAAAAATTCTCTTTATAATAAAACTTTATATTATTCTAAAAAACAAAAAGATTTTAAAAGGGAAAATATAATACATTTTGGATACAATTTAAGAAGGTTAAGTGACCTTTCTCTAAAATATCAATATTTATCTGATAGGAAGTTAATATTAAAAGATTTTAAATCAATTTTTATTTTTGTTTTAAAATCAATTTTAAGTATTAGAAAGTTTTCAGATATTTTATTAATAGGTATTTTAACAATTAATTATAAATATTTTTTAAATTGTAGAAATATTTTTAAAAAATATCCAAAACTTAAATTAGCAATTATTGATTATGATTTTTTATGTCCTAAAATAATTACTTTAGCTTTGATGTCTTTAAAAATAAGAACTGTATGTACTCAAGAGAGATTTATTTCGAGTTTTTATAACACACAAAATATACTAATTGACGACTATTTTACACCTAGCAAAAAAATTAATTTAATCTTAAAAAAAAATAAATCCGTCTATGCTAAAAAACTTATTCCAGTTGGATTGTATCGAGCTGATAAATTATCAGTTAAAAAAGACAGAAGAAAAAAAATTATTGTCGCTTTAGGATTTCATACAGAAAATAAAATTTATGAGTCACAATCAGAAATTTTGTTAAATTGGAAAGCTTCGAGATTATTTTTAGAGGAAATTTATAAATTATCCACAGAATTAGATGATTATAAAATCATAATTAGACTTAAAAATTATAAAGGTTATCAAAATTCATATTTTAAAAAAATATTAAAAAAAATTAAAAAACAAAAGAATCTTAAGATTGATAAAACAAAAAAATCTGAGCATTCTTATAAAATTTGTTCAATGGCAGATTTGATAATAGCTAAACATACATCTCTAGCAGATGAGTGTATTTCAAGGGGTATACCTGTAATTATACATGATTATACCCATAATTTAAGTGGAATAATTCGAGGTGCGTTTAAATTTGATGAGTCCTTAATGATATGTAAGAATTATGAAGATATGTTAAATAAAACAAAAAAATTTTTAAATTACAAAAAAAATAATACAAATAAAAAATTTTTAAACTTTAAAAATAAATATTATTTTTATAATGAAAACACTACTGTTAAGAAGGAAATTTTGAATTACATTAATAAATATTTATAGACAAAAGTGATTAATTATTAATTTATTTACAATGAGTATAAATAAAAAATTATTAAATTTTGAAAATAAAATTTCAAATAGTATTTTTTTTTCAACAAAAAAAAAGAAAGCTTCATTACATGAACCAATTTTCTTTAATCGTGAGAAAAAATATCTTACCGAATGTATAAAAACAACTTTTGTATCTACATCAGGTTTATTTATAAGTAAATTTGAAAATAAAATTAAAGAATTTACTAAAACTAAAGATGCAATAGCTGTAATAACTGGAACTTCAGCTTTAGAAATTTGTATTAGAGTCTTAGGAGCAAAGAAAAATGATGAAATTTTAATTCCAACATTAACATTTGTTGGAACGGCAAATGCAGTAGTCCATGCTGGTTGTACACCACATTTCATTGATAGCGATTTAAACACTTTAGGTATTGATGTTGATAAGTTAGAGGATTATTTAAATAGAATATCAAAAATTAAAAATAATAAACTTTTTAATAAAATTACAAAAAAGAGAATCTTTGGAATAATTCCTGTTCATGTTTTTGGCCATATGATAAATATGGAAAAGTTAATAAAAATTGCAAAAAAATTTAAACTTAAAATTATAGAAGACGCTGCTGAGGCTTTGGGTAGTTATTACAAAAACAAACACGCTGGAACTTTTGGTGACTTAGGGGTTATTAGTTTTAATGGAAATAAAACAATAACATCTGGAGGTGGAGGAGTTATTTTATCTAAAAATAAAAATATTACTTCTCAAATTAGACATTTAATATCAACCTCTAAATTAAAACATAAATGGAAATTTTTGCACGACAAAGTTGGGTGGAATTTTAGAATGACAAATTTAAGTGCAGCAGTTGGTTTGGCGCAAATAGAAAATATAAAAAAGATACTTTTTTTTAAAAAAAAAATTACAAATAGGTATATAAATTTCTATAAAAAAGAAAATGAAATAAAATTTTTTCAACAACCAAAAAATTGTAAAAGTAATTATTGGTTAAATACTATACTTGTTGAAAATATTTCTTTAAAAGAAAGAGATAAGTTATTAAAAATTTTAAATAATAAAAAATACGAATGTAGACCAGTTTGGAAATTAATGCACAGATTACCAATGTTTAAAAATTGTCCAAAATCAAACCTAAATAATTCAAAAAAATTAGAGAGTGAAATAATTTGTCTACCTAGTAGCCCAAAATACGGAAAATGAAAAAGAGAAAAATAATTCTATTCGGAGCTGGAGGACATTGTAAGTCTTGCATGGATGTAATCAAGTTTGAGAATAAATATGTAATAACAAAATTAGTTGATAAAGTTAAAAAAAAAGTATTAGGATTTAATACTGTAAAATTCCAAAGTTTACCTAAAAATAATAAAAAACTTTATTTTGGCTTAGTTACAGTTGGTCAAATAAAATCCTCAAAATTAAGAGTAAAATTATATGAAGAGTTGGTTAAAATAAATTTGAAGCCTGCAACTATAGTCTCACCTACAGCTATTGTCTCGAAAAACTCTAAAATAGAAAATGGATCAATAATAATGCATAATGTTGTTATAAATTCAAATGCAAGAATAGGGAAAAATTGTATTATAAATACTGGTGCTATTATCGAACACGATGTAATAATTGGAAATCATTGCCATATTGCACCCGGTGCAATAATAAATGGTGGTGTTAAAATTGAAGATTGTAGTTTTATAGGAAGTGGCGCTGTTATAAAAGAAAACATAAAAATTTCAGAAAATTGTATTGTAGGTGCAAATACTTTCTTAAGAAAAAATTTAAAAAAAAAAATTGATTAAAGTAAATTGATGAAAAATATCCTATTACTTGGTGGAGGTGGTTATATCGGTGTTGAGGTTGGAAAATATTTTTTAAATAAAGGATTCAAAGTATATTGTGTAGATAACTTCTTATACGGTCATAGTTCGTCAGTTAGAAAATTAAAAAAAGAAAAAAATTTTTATTTATTGAAATATGACTTTACTAAAAAAAAATATTTAAAAAAAATAACAAAAAATATCTCATATATAATTATTTTAGCTGGTTTAGTAGGTGATCCAATTACAAAAAAATATCCAAAAATTGCTGAAAAAATAAATTATTCTGGAATTAAAAAATTTATTAATTTTTGCAAAAAAGAAAAACAGTTAAAAAAACTTTTTTTTATATCAACTTGTTCAAACTATGGGTTGATAAAAAACAAAATAGCTAATGAAAAAACAGAATTAAATCCCCAGTCATTATACGCAAAACAAAAAATTAAGATTGAAAAATATTTAATTAAACAGAATTATAAATTTAATTTTAGTACTTTTATCCTAAGATTTGCAACAGCTTTTGGCTCATCAGACAGACCAAGATTCGATCTTACAGTAAATGAATTTGTTTTAATGGCGATTCAAAAAAAAATAATTGATATTTACGATAGCGAGACTTGGAGACCTTATTGTCATGTAAATGATTTTGCAAAAGTAATATTTCAGCTGGTTGTTAAAAAAAATAATAATAAAAAAATAAAAATTTTTAATGTTGGTAGTAATAAAAATAATTTTAGAAAAATTGACATTATTTTGAAAATAAAAAAATATATACCATCTTTAAAATATAAAGATGTTAAAAGTAAAAGTGATCCGCGAAATTATATTGTCAATTTCAATAAAATTAAAAAATATTTAAAAAATCAAAAATTTTTATCTCTTGATCAAGGAATAAAAGAAATGATTGAAAACCTTAAGAAATCAAAAAATGTAAAATCAATTAAGAAAACAGGAAACTATAAGATACAATAAATGCTAAAAAAGCTAAAAAAATAATATTAAAGAAATTAATAATGAATTTAAATAAAAAAATAATAATCATTGCTGAGGTAGGAGTAAATCATAATGGTAAACTTTCTTTAGCAAAAAAACTTATTAAAGAAGCAAAAAATGCAGGTACTGATTTTGTAAAATTTCAGATATTTCAGCCAAATGAAATTACAACAAAGACGAACAAAAAAACAAAATATCAAAAAAAATTTGGAAAAAAAAATGAAACACAATTATCAATGCTAAAAAAATATTATTTATCAAATCAACAAATAAAAGAATTACAAATTTATTGTAGATCGATAAAAGTAAATTTTTTAGCTTCAGTATTTGATCTAGAAAGCTTAAAAACCTATGAAAAGTTAAATCCAAAAATAATAAAAATACCATCTGGAGAGATCACAAATAAACCTCTTTTAGAAAAAATTTCAAAATTGAAAATTAATACAATTTTATCAACTGGAATGAGTAGCTATAAAGAAATTTGCAATGCTTATAAGATATTAAAAAAATCAAAAAAAAAAGTTATTCCTTTATATTGTATCAGTTCTTACCCAACAGATCTTAAAGAATTTAGTTTAAAAAAAATGCACATGTTAAAAAAAATAAATAGTATTTTTGGTTTTTCCGATCATACTCTTGGAAATGTTGCTGCCATGTTTGCAATTTTTAATGGCGCTAGGGTTATTGAAAAACATCTTACATTAAATAAAAAATTAAATGGGCCAGATCATTACGCCAGTATGGAACCTAAAGAATTTAAAAATTTTATAGAAAACATTAGAGATCTTGAATTACTTTTAAATAATAAAAAAATAGTAAATAATGAAATTGATAATAAAAAATTGGTTAGAAAATTTTTAGTTGCTAAAACAGAGATATTAAAAGGTCAGTATTTCACAGATGATAATATAACTACAAAACGATCAGGAGGCGGTATTTCACCAATGGAAATTAGTAAAATTTTAGGCTTAAAATCAAAAAAAAATTACTCTCCAGATGATGTTATAGAAAAATGATGAGAATATGCATTTTTACAAGTTCTAGAGCAGAGTATGGTTTATTAAGAAAACTAATTTTATCCATTTATAAAGATAATTTTTTTAAACTTGATTTAGTAGTTACAGGATCCCATCTATCAAAAAAATATGGAAAAACCGTATCTGAAATAATTCAAGATAAAATTAAGATAAATAAAAAAATCTTACTTAATCTAAACAAAAGTAGTTCATTCTATGTGAATAAAAATTTTTCTAAAATAAATAATGAAATGGGTAAATATTTTAAAAAAAAAAATTTTGATTTATTTTTAGTTTTAGGAGACAGGTATGAAGTATTAGCTGGAGTTATAGCAGCATATATTAATAGAGTGCCAATTGCTCATATTCATGGAGGTGAAAAAACAATTGATAGTTTGGATGACTCTTATAGACATTCTATAAGTAAATTTTCAAATCTTCATTTGGTTTCTCATCAAAAATTCAAAAAAAGATTAATACAACTTGGCGAAACTAAAAAAAATATATTTAATGTAGGAGGGTTAGGTGCAGATGCTATTAATAGTTTTAATTTTTTAAAAAAACAAGACATCGAAAAAAAATTAAAAATTCACTTTAAAAAAAATATACTTTTAGTTAATTTCTTTCCCGAAATAAGTAATTTAAAAAAATCAATTATTAAATTAAAAAAAATTTTAATTCAATTAAAAAAAATTGATAATAGTAGTATAATTTTTACATTACCAAGTCATGATATAGGTAATGATGATTTTCAAAAAATAATAAAAAATTTTGTAAGAAAAAATAAAAATTGTCGAGCGTATGAAAATCTTGGACAAAATCTTTTTTTATCACTTATGAAAATATCCTCTTTAATGATCGGGAATTCTTCAAGCGGTATTTTAGAGTGTCCTTCTTTTAACAAGTATTCAATAAATATTGGAAGTAGACAGGAGGGAAGAATTTATTCAAAATCAGTAATTAATTTACCAACAGATATCTCTAGACTAGATAACATTATTAATAAATTATTAAAAAAAAAACGTACTGATAAGATAATTAATTTTAAAAATTCTTATTATAAAAAAAATACAATAAGTAATATTATTAAAATTCTAAAAACTATTAAAAAGTCTCAATTAAAGGATATCAAAAATTTTAACGATTTAAATATATGAGTATTAAAAATTGGAAAAAAAGCTTGATTTTTGAAAATGATATAATTTTCAATGCAATAAAAAAATTAGAAACAACGGGATTTCAAATCGTATTAGTTATTAATAAAAAAAAAAAATTTGTTGGCACTTTAACTGATGGAGATATTAGATCAGGTATTCTAAAAGGGGTAAGCCTAAAAATACCAGTAAAAGGTTTAACTAATAAGAGTCCAATTACAGTTAAACCTAATGAAAATAAAAATTTAATAAATAAATTAATGATTGAAAATTCTATTTTTCAAATCCCAATCGTTAAAAATAAAAAAGTTTTAGGACTTCACTTAAAAAAAGAGAATAAATTTGAAAAAAATAATATCAAAAATTATTTTTTTGTTATGGCTGGTGGAAAGGGAAAAAGATTAATGCCTCTAACTAGATCAACTCCTAAACCTTTATTAAAATTTAATAATCGGCCATTAATAGAAAACCTATTACTAAAAGCGAAAAATGAGGGTTTTGAAAATGTTATTATATCTCTAAATTATTTAGGAAATAAAATTAAATCAAAACTGAAGGATGGAAAAAAATTTGGTTTAAAAATTAAATATATTGAGGAAAAAAAAGTTTTAGGTACTGCTGGTTCATTAAGTTATTTAAAAAATAAAGTTAATAGACCCATTGTTGTAACTAATTGTGACATCATAACTGATCTAAATTACAATGACCTACTAAACTATCATCAAAAAAAAAGAGCAGATATTACACTTGTAGTTAAAGAACATCAGACTACTGGTGCTTTTGGTGAAGTACTTATTAAAAATAAAAAGGTTAAAAATATTATCGAAAAACCTATAACTCTATCATATATCAATGCTGGTATTTATGTTTTGTCGTCAAATATATTAAAATATCTTAAAAAAAATGAAAAAATAGATATGAATGAATTAATAGATAAAATGATATTAAAAAATAAAAAAATTACTCCTTATCCAATGACAGAGAGGTGGTCAGATGTAAGTGAGAAAATAAAAATCCAAAACAAAAAAAAATGAAAAATAACTATAATTTGGTAAAATTGAAGAATCATTACGATTCAAAAGGATGGGTACTTTTAAAACAATTTGTTCCAAAAAAGGATGCTTTAAAAATTAAAAATCTTATACAAGCTTTTTTGAAGAAAAAAATAATAATCAACAAGAACTCTAGATCATATAATTTTGTAGGAAATAAAAATAATTTGAAAAATTTAAATTCTTTTCACGAACTTGGAAAAAATAAATATATAAAAAAAAAAGCTAATAGTGTTTATATTAAAAAAGTCGTAAAAAAATTTTTAAATAGTGAGGCGCAGTATAGATATAGTGAGCTATTTGCAAAGCCAGCTAAAATAGGACTTCCATCTCCAATTCATCAGGACAATTTTTATTGGGCTGTAAAAGGTGCAAATGCATTAACAGTTTGGGTTGCTTTAGATAAATCAAATAAAAAAAATGGTTGTATCTATTATTACGATGGATCTCATAAAAAAGGTATTTTAAGTCATAAACCATCTTATGCAAAAGGTAGCTCACAAACTATTAAAAATAAAAATCAGTTAAAAAAATTTAAAATTAGTTATCCAAGTTTGGATGTAGGTGATGCATTAATACATAATTGTCTGGTTGTTCATGGAAGTTCAAAAAATAATTCAAAAAAAGGTAGACAGGGCTGGACTATTCAATTTAAAGATAAAAAAGCTAAATACGATCTTAAACAAAAAAAAATTTATGAAAACAGTTTAAATAAACAGATACAAATGAGGTCCTAAAATTAAATGCCAGGTTATGAAATAATTAATTCAAAAGAGAGAAAAGCTTTAACCAAAATATTTGATGAGGGGTCAATATTTTTCTCACATGGTTTTGACAATTTAAGAAAAAAATATCATGTCAGAGAATTTGAAGAGCATTGTAAAAATTTTTTTAAAGTAAAATATTGTTTGTTTGTTTCATCTGGAACTGCCGCAATAAAGATTGGTTTAAAATCATTAAATATTAAACCTGGAGATCATGTAATTACTCAAGCTTTTAATTTTATTGCAACAATAGAGGCAATTTTAGATTTAGGAGCCATACCAAAAATAATTGGGATAGATGAGTCCTTAAACATGTGTCCGGTGGAATTAAAGAAAAATATAACAAAAAAAACTAAAGCTGTAATTCCAGTTCATATGTTGGGATTTTCTGCAAATCTTGAAAAAATAAAATTCGAGTGTAAGAAAAAAAAAATATCTATTTTAGAGGATAATTGTGAAGCAATAGGTGGGTTATATAATAAAAAATACTTAGGTACTTTAGGTGACATTGGAGTGTTTAGCTTTGATTTTGGTAAAATAATTACAACTGGAGAAGGCGGTTTAATTCTAACAAATAATCAAAAAATTTTTAACTTTTGTAGAGAATATCATGATCATGGACACATGAATTTAAAAAATTTATCACGCGGTAATGATTTAGCTAGAATTCACGGTTTTAATTATAGAGCCACAGAGTTTCAAGGAGCAATAGGTAAAGTTCAACTTAAGAAATTAAATATTCTCTTAAAAGATAATAAAAAAAAATATTTAATTTTAGAAAAAGAATTAAGCAAAAAATTTATAATTAGAAAAATACATAATAATTCTAAACCAAACTACGATACATTTATTTTTTTTGAAAAAAATAAAAAAAAAAGAGATAAAATAGTTTTTCTTTTAAAAAAATTAAAAATAGGAACAAAAAATCTACCTGATGCAATAAAATGGCACTGCTCCTATTATTGGAAACATTGCTTGCCCAAACTTCAGATTAAAAATTCTTTATCAACAAAAAATAAACTTGAAGAGTGTATTGCAATCCCAATTAATTATAGGATAAGTTTTAAAAGGTATAGAGACTTGTGCAATAAGATATTACTACTAAAATGAAAATTCTAACCATAATTCCAGCTCGATCTGGATCTAAAGGAATAAAAAATAAAAACTTAACAAAATTTTTGGGGAAACCATTAATTAGTTACTCTATAAATTTTGCAAAAAAAATAAAAAATAACACAACTATTGTTTGTACAGATTCCAAAAAAATTCAAAGTATTGCAAAAAAAAACTTTAAATTTAATGATTATACAAGACCAAAAAACCTATCTAAAGATAACACTTTTTTAGCAAGTACATTGTATCATGCAGTGGTGTGGGCTATTAAAAAAAAAATAGAATTTAATTTAATTTTAGTTTTACAACCAACATCACCATTAAGAGATATAAAAGATCTAAATAAAATATTGAAATATTTTCATAAAAAAAAAGATAGCCAATCTTTATGTTCAGTAATTCAAATGAGAACACACCCAACAGAATGTGTTGAATTAAGTAAAAAAAAATGGTCCTTTATTAAAAATCAGAATAGAGGACTTAGACAAAAGTACAAAAATAAGTATTACTTTATTGATGGATCTTATTATCTTTTAAAAAAAAATTTTTTCTTAAAGAAAAAAAAAATTTTTTCTAACAAAAATATTTTTTTCCCAATATCTATTAATTATCCGATTGATATTGATGATAAAATTGACCTAAAAGTAGCAGAAATAGTTTATAAAAATTATTATGAAAAAAATAGTTCCAGTAAAATTTAGTTTTTTAACTAAT
>MDTA01062662.1_pt1 | contig 22860 bp, 21 predicted proteins | sample 811151 | NCBI WGS metagenome assembly MDTA01 (sample SAMN05326648, study PRJNA326480) | marine metagenome | isolation source: seawater | place: Indian Ocean: South | collected 2010
AAATCCATTCCACTGCCATATGTGGCAATTCTGATACCCAATAATATTGTGTCAATGTCCATCTGTGGAATACACCATGGATCACTTATTGCAGGAACACATGACTTTATGACATCAACTGTTGCCTGGCCATTTAACAAAGCGTCAGGTGTTCGTACAATCATTTCGTCTCTAGCGGTCATGGCCATTATGCCTACTTCACCAGCTTCATTGAGCTCAAGAACTCCTGGTGGATACCATCTACCTTGTGAAGGCAGTTTCATGTAAATCTCCGGTTTACGGAAATAATTCTGTAGTGGGTTTGTCATCTATAAATATTTACTGTTACAATTATTTATATACGTAGATTATGGCAGAAACAATAGACATAGATTTTGGTGGTGAAAGTATAAAAGTGCCCAAGTGGGCCACTGAAGATACCCTAAGATTATTAGTTCAAGCATTAGATAAACCAACTAAAGGAATAGGAAAAGCTCTGAAAGATGCTTCAACAGAGCTAGGTACATCCACAGGCACAAAATTTACTGGATCTATTAGTAAGGCCGGAAAAGCAACTGATAAACTTAGTGTAAAAGCAACTGTGGCCGAAAAAGCCTTAGGTGGTTTAAAAAGCACATTAGTGGGTGGTGCAGGACTAATAGGTCAACTGTCTACATCTACTGGAAAGTTCAGTGATTTAAACGCTGTTACAGATATTATTATTGATAGTTTTGTAGCACTTACTGCCGCTATTCCATTTGCAGGATCGGCCATTGAAGCATTTGGCGAAGTTGGCAAACAGATTATTGCGTTGAACAATGCAATCCTTGATGACACTTTAGAAAGTTTTGATCAATTAGCAGGAGCAGGTTTTGGTTTACAAAATGATCTTTTTGAGTTGGCTAAATCGGCTGCCGCTGGTAATTTATCTTTAGAACAATTGACTACATCAATAATGTCCGCACAACAAGGTGTGTTGGTGTTGGGCAACAGTTTTGATACGTCAGTTAGTAGATTTGCTTCTATACAACAAATGCTAAGAGATGAAGATGGCGACTTTGCAAAAGCACTTAAAAGTTTTGGTTTAGGTGCAGAAGACACAGCTGAATTTTTGGCAGGATTTATACAAGACCAAAGAACCAATCTAGCTCTTAGAAACATGAGTGAAGAAGAATTAGCTAGAAGAACATTCCAATATGCTAGGAACCTCAGAGTGATATCCGAGTTCACAGGCCAAGAAGCTGATCAACTCAGAGCGGCACAACAAAACATTGCCGCGGATGGGGCATTCCAATCCAAACTACAACAGATGCGTTTAGCTGGACAAAGTAGAGAGGCAGAGGCCATAGAAAAAAGCATTGCCGCACTGCCCACAGAACAGGCCAAACAGGCAGCCAAAGAACTTTTCACATTTGGCAGTGCTGTCACTCAGCAGAGTGCTTTGTTCATGCAGATAGCTCCCGAGTTCAACAAAAGTGTTCAAGGACTGTTCGACGATGTATTAGCTCAAGGCGAATTTTCTATTCAAGACACACCTAGTTATGCAAGTGTGGTAAGGGCTATTGCAGACATAGCCACCAATGCAAACAACTTAAACATAGGTACTTTGGGCCTAGTAGAAGGTGGTATGAACCCTTTGACACAGCTTATCAACGAAACCCTTGTCCAGGCAGGAAATTTAAATGCAATAATAGGTGAAGAAGGTATCGAAGGCGCGATAAAAAAACTAACCGAGATAGTAAATGATCAAAATGATCAAATAGATGGCATAGACATTCCTGAATTTAATGATAAACTAATGGATCTTAGGACCGAACTAGAAAGTCTAGGTCCAGATATTAAAAATGCTATATTAACAAATATTGAGCCACTAACAAACCTACAAGTTTCGTTGTCGGGCAAACTTGTAGACACAATAAGCAAAGTTTCCAACGCATTGGTAGGTTTTACAGCCGCAACTGATGCCGCCAATGGCGATGGGAAATCTTTTGGTGAAGCATTTTTAGACGCTAATCCTGAAAAAGAAGGAGTTCAACTTACAAATTTTGGATTTGAAGAAGAACTAGGAGGATTCTTCAAAAAATATGTGTTAGGGCCAAACTTCCAAGATGATGTTGAAGAAGTAACTGGAAAGGCTGCCGGAGGCCCTGTTGGCAAAGGTTTATACCTGGTAGGCGAACGTGGACCTGAGTTACTGAAAATGAATCCTGGGTCTTCTGGATATGTGTACAACAATAGTCAGCTCACAGCCATGGCGACTCCTAGATACAATGGCGGACCAGTTGGCGATGCATTAGGAGACATGGGACAAAGCACTGAACAAACAAATGCCACACCAACAAATACCAATGTACAGACTGCAATGGCAACTGCCAATAATAACATGGACACTGCACTAAAAGACGTAAACATGTCAATAAGCGAAAGCAACAGCGAACTTAAATCAATGAACAGAATGCTTACAAAAATGTTAAGCAAAATTACCACACAAGAAGGATACTTTTAATTTAAATACTTGCAATTAAGGAAAAAGATACATATAATATAAGTCATGAGTTGGAAAAAATACTTTAATCTAGTAACACCCGATGGTTCTCTATCTCCTGTGTCAGGATCAAATACAGCATCCAGTCCAATGAGTCAGTTTGGCAAAAGAAACTACACATCTTATCTGCCTGAAGTGTACACAGGTCATTCAAACAGAATGGAGCGATATTATCAATATGATCAGATGGATCAAGACTCTGAAGTCAATGCGGCACTAGATATCATTGCTGAATTCTGCACACAAAGAAACAAAAAATCTGACACGCCTTTCGACTTGAAGTTTCATAGCACACCCACTGAAACTGAAGCAATGATTCTTAAAGATGCAATGCAACAGTTCACAACACTTAACGACTTCAACAGAAGAATTTTTAGACTGTTTAGAAACACATTAAAGTATGGGGATTCATTTTTTATAAGAGATCCAGAAACACAAGAACTTATACATGTTCACGCACAAAAGTGTGACAAAATTATTGTAAATGAATCCAAAGGCAAAGAGCCAGAACAGTATGTGTTTAGAGATTTAAATTTAAACTTAGAATCTCTTTCAGCCACACAACTTACTGCCAATGTCACTTACAGTTCACCAGGCGGAACATCATATTCAGATCAAGGTTACGGAACAAACAAAGGCGGACAATATTCAGGCCCAGGTTCATATGGCACAGGAGTTGCAGGTAGATTTGAAACAACAGTAAATCAATATGCAGTTGATGCCAATCATGTTGCACATGTTTCTCTTAGTGAAGGATTAGATACAAACTTTCCGTTTGGTACATCTATACTTGAAACTGTTTTTAAAACTTTCAAGCAAAAAGAACTACTTGAAGATGCAATAATAATTTACAGGGTTCACAGAGCTCCTGAAAGACGTGTGTTTTATATTGATGTAGGTAACATGCCTTCACACATGGCAATGGGCTTTGTGGAAAGAGTCAAAAATGAAATACACCAAAGACGTATTCCTTCCATATCAGGTGGTAGTAACAACATTGACGCATCTTACAATCCACTGTCAATAAATGAAGATTACTTTTTTCCAACAACAGCAGAAGGTAGAGGATCAAAAGTTGAAACACTACCAGGTGGAACCAACCTTGGCGAAATTGATGATCTAAGATATTTTACAAATAAACTGTATCGTGCTTTAAGGATACCAAGTTCTTACTTGCCAACTGGTCCAGATGATGGTGCAAATCCACAGTACTCAGATGGCAGAGTAGGCACAGCATACATTCAAGAACTGAGATTCAACAAATACTGTGAAAGACTACAGGATATTGTAATACCTCCATTGAACAGAGAGTTCAAGCTGTTTCTAAAACAGAGAGGCATAAACATCGACACCACACTGTTTGATCTTTCATTTACAACACCACAAAATTTTGCCGCATACAGACAGATTGAACTTGACAATCAACGTGTGCAGGCATTTAGTCAGATAGAACAAACACCATATCTAAGCAAAAGATTTGCACTGAAACGTTTCTTAGGCTTATCGGAAGAAGAAATAGCACAGAATCAGATTATGTGGTCAGAAGAAAAAGGTGAATCACGTGATGATGCTGTCAAGGGCGAAGATTTAAGAAATGTTGGCGTATCAGCTGGTGGCATAGCAGGTGATATTGCTGGCGAAACTGAGCCATCTCCAGAACCAGATACAGGTGGAGAAATAGACGCAGGCGGAGATGACGATCTAGTAGCCGATGATGAAGGTGAAGAATAGATTAAATACTGATATGCAACTATTTGAATTTTTCAATGCCATTGACGAAGATAGATACAAAGCTATCAAAGACCAAACTCGTTACGAATTAGAGAGTGATACACGTAAAAGCAGATTGACTTTAGAAATGATCAATGAATTACGTATGGGCATTCAAGCAAGACGACAAGAAAAACACACTGCCATGGAACTTTACAAAAAGATGTATGGTGGTTCAGTTGCTGACTCGGCCCAAGCCATTTAAATATAACTAATCACATACATGTCTGGACGTAGAACTGCATTTAGAATAGCCGCCTATGAAGCTTATTTGAAGGGAGAAACTACCTTTAGATGCTTGGGCAAAGACAATGTGCATATCGATGCCTACCTAGATGATGGCATGAAGAAAAATGCAAAACAAAATCTTGCAAAACTTACTGAACTTGTCAAAAAGAAAGAGGCTCCTGTGTACAAAGGTGTACCAAATAGGCAACCTATTCCTGAAAAAGACATAGAATATAGACCAAAAGGTGATATTTGCTTTATTATAGCTAACGGCGAATCAAGAAAAGACTTTGATCTTAACAAACTGAAAGGCAAAGGTTACATAATGGGTATGAATGTGTTACCCATTGTAGAAGACTTTTGGCCAGATGCACTTATATCAGTTGATATAGCCACAGTAAAATATATTTGTGATCGAGATGTGCCAGATAAAGTGGAGATGTGGACTTATCCTAGAGGCGGAATCAAAGACTCAAGACCAAAACGAATAGAACGTGATTGGGGATGGAGTTCAGGTCCAACTTGCACACGTATTGCATTAGAATACAAAAAGTTTCAAACAATTTACATTTTAGGTATGGATTTCTTTGGCATAACACAGGATGGAAACATTCGCGAGCACAAAGGACGTAGACTTAACAACATGTATAAAGGCATGGATAGGTACAGAAAGGCTAATAGCGATAGAACGTATTACGGCAACTGGCTTAATCAAATGCTTACTAACACAAGTAATCATCCAAATGCAAAATTCTACCATGTTGTGCTAGAAGATCAAAAATCACCAGAAAAACTAGCACAAAAAACCAATTGGATTGACATTACATATAATAAGTTCGATGAACATTTGTCGGAAATGGCCAAAAAGACCCCTTAAAAGGTACTTCTTCTTTTGTTTTGTTAAATAACAGCTACAAAAGGAGACTAAAATCATGTCAAAATTTGAAAAACTACTCGATTTGCTTGTTAATGAGCAAAAGGATGAAGCTGAAAAAGTATTTCATGAAATTGTTGTAGAGAAATCAAGACAAATTTATGAAGGCATCCTTGCAGAGGAAGAAGCAACTGATGAAACAGCTGACAATGTTGAAGCTGAAGAAGTTGATGAAGCCGCTCACGAGAAAAAAGATAAAGAAAAAGTAAATGCAATGGCACATGGTGATAAGAAGGACAAAGACAAAAAAACTCTTAAAGCCGCTATGCATAAAGAAGACGCAGGTGATGACGAAGAAAAAGAAGAGCCTGCAGAATCAACAGACGAAACTATCGAAGAAATTGGCGGAGACCAAACTGACGATCTATTAAATGACATCGAAGCAGAAGGTGATGGAATGGATATGGATGACGAAGACGGAATGGACCACGACGGTGATTTCGACGATGACGGCGATATGGACAAAGAAACTGAAGACATGTTTGAGCCATTAGAAAAAGAACTTGACCAATTAAAGGCTGAGTTTGCAAGTATGATGGACAAAGATGACGACAAGCCAGAAGAAAGTGCTGAAGAGTCAACAGAAGAAGTAGTTGACGAGCCAGCAACACTTGAATCAGCAGACAAAATTGTCAAAGAATATGCAGAAATGGTCAAAATGGGTCATGGAGCAGAAAAAATGGGCAAAGAAACTGGAGCTGATGAAAAGAAAGGTCCTGTTGCACAAAAAAATACAGCCATAAATGCTAGTAAGGCAGTTGACTTTTCAGCTGGTGGTGACGAAAAAGGTGGAGTAGGCAAAAGCAAAATGCATACTGACACAGCCAAACCAATGGGTGGCACTTTTGGAAATTCACCAAAACAGAAAAATGTTAAAGGCGAAAAAGCACCTGCACCGATGACAACAGACACTACTAAGTCTGCGTCACCAGTTGCATCTAAGTAAGGAAAAATAGGATATGCAAGTACTAAGTGAACATCTTACATTTGATCAAGCACAAGTAGTGGTTGAATCATCTAATGAAGGTAAGGACTTATACATGAAAGGTATTTGCATTCAAGGAAACGTTAAGAACGCAAACCAAAGAGTGTATCCAACTTACGAGATCAACAAAGCAGTACAAAAAATATCCGATCAAATCGCCGGGGGCAGTTCAGTTCTCGGCGAGGTCGACCATCCAGAAGATCTTAAAATTAATTTAGATAGAGTGTCACACATGTTAACAAGCATGTGGATGGAAGGTCACAACGGATATGGCAAATTAAAGATTTTACCTACACCGATGGGTAAATTAGTAGAAACTATGTTACAATCAGGCGTAAAATTAGGCGTATCAAGTAGAGGCTCAGGAAACGTAGACGAAGGAAGCGGAAATGTATCAGAATTTGATATTATTACTGTAGATGTTGTTGCACAACCATCAGCCCCTAATGCCTATCCAACGCCGATATATGAAGGTTTACTTAATATGAGAGGCGGCCATCAATTATTGGGCGTAGCAAAGGCAGTAAGGCACGATGTAAAGGCACAAAAACATTTAAAAGAAGGAGTGATCCAGTTAATTCAGGATCTTAAATTAAAATAAGGAGACAAACATGCTAGACGTAATCAAACAACTCCTTGACAAAGACCTGGTAACAGAAGAAACACGCCAATCAATTGAAGAAGCGTGGGAGCAGAAGTTAGCAGAAGTCAAAGAAACAGCTAAGACTGAGGTCAGAGAAGAGTTTGCAAAGCGATACGAACATGATAAGTCTGTAATGGTAGAAGCTATGGACCGTTTAACAAATGAAGCACTCAAAAAAGAGATTGCTGAATTTGTTGAAGACAGAAAACAACTGGCGGCCCAAAGAGTAATGTACAAGAGAGGCATCAAACCACACATGGAGATGCTACAAAAGTTCATTACCAAGCAACTAGCCAACGAGATGGCAGAGTTACACAAAGATAGAACTGAAGCCGCAGAACAAATTAAGACACTTGAAACATTTGTTACATCAACACTTGCTAAAGAACTTAATGAATTCGAAAGTGACAAGAGATCTGTAGTTGAAACTCGTGTGAAACTAGTCAAAGAAGCAAAAGAAAAATTTGCTGAGATTAGAAACGCATTCATCAAGAAGGCAAGTAAAATTGTTGAGCAAGTTGTCAGCGAAAACATCACTAAAGAGATGACACAATTCAAAGATGACATCAAAGTTGCTCGTGAAAACAATTTTGGAAGAAAGATATTCGAAGCATATACTTCAGAATATTTGACTTCATACTTACATGAGACTTCAGAAATTCGTAAGTTACAAAGCAAACTTGACGAAGCAGAACAGCAAATCAGTGAGAAAGCTAAACTTCTTGAGTCTGAAAAGATTGCAAAATCGAAAATTGAAAACAGACACAGAAGAGATAAAGTTCTCAATGAAATGTTGACACCACTGTCAGGCGATAAGAAAGATGTAATGTCTAATCTGTTAGAAACAGTTCAGACAGACAACTTAAAAACTGCTTTTAACAAGTATCTTCCACACGTTATGAAAGATACTAAAAAAGCTTCGATTATTTCAGAATCAAGAACAGAAAAAACAGGCGATAAAGAGGCAAAACCACAGGCAAAAGAAACAGACGCGGACATCATTGATGTACGTAAATTAGCAGGTATTAATTAAGGAGAAATGAAAAAATGACATCCCAATTGCTAGAACACAAATGGCAAGAGACCAAGTCAGCACTTATGGAAGGTGTTACTGGTACTAAAGCCAAATCATTGGATGTGATCCTTGAAAACACACGCAAATACCTGTCAGAGGCGGCTACTAGCGGTGCTACACAAAGTGGTAACGTTGCTACTCTGAACAGAGTTATTTTGCCTGTGATCAGAAGGGTCATGCCAACAGTGATTGCCAACGAACTTATTGGTGTACAACCAATGACAGGTCCAGTTGGTCAAATCCACACATTGAGAGTAAGATATGCTGACACAACAACGCAAGGTGCAACAAACATTGCGGCTGGTGACGAAGCATTATCTCCTTTCAAAATTGCGGCAAGTTACTCAGGTAACGATGCTGATCCGGCTAAAGGTGCCGCAACAGCAACACTTGAAGGTACTGCGGGTAAGAAATTAAACGTACAGATCTTAAAGCAAGTTGTTGAAGCAAAGTCAAGAAAGCTATCAGCTAGATGGACTTTTGAAGCGGCTCAAGACGCACAAGCACAACAAGGTATTGACATCGAAGCAGAAATCATGGCGGCATTAGCTCAAGAGATTACTGCTGAGATCGATCAAGAGATCTTAGCATCATTAAGATCACTTGCAGGTTCAGCCGCTGGTGCTTTTGATCAGTCAGCTGTATCAGGTACAGCAACATTTGTTGGTGACGAACATGCGGCATTGGCTGTATTAATCAACCAACAAGCAAACTTAATCGCACAAAGAACAAGAAGAGGTGCGGGTAACTATGCAGTTGTTTCATCTGAAGCATTAACAATACTACAATCTGCAACAACATCAGCATTTGCACGTTCAACTGAAGGTGTATTTGAAGCTCCAACAAACACTAAGTTTGTAGGTACTTTAAACAACTCTATGAGAGTGTATGTTGACGGTTATGCGGCTACAGGTACAGATGTATTAGTAGGATACAAAGGTTCATCAGAAGCTGATGCTCCAGCATTCTACTGCCCATACATTCCGTTAATGTCATCTGGTGTGGTACTTGATCCAAGTACATTCGAGCCAGTAGTAAGCTTCTTAACAAGATATGGTTATGTTGAGTTATCAAACACAGCATCATCTCTTGGTAATGCGGCAGACTATCTTGCAAGAATTAGTATTTCAAACGTATCATTCAAGTAAGACTACAATATTAAAAGGGGGGATTTTTATTCCCCCTTTTTTTATGACTTCATAAATAGTACACAATGGCAAAGATAATCAGAGACTCACAAGGGATTGAACTTCAAGACGCCTTTGGTGCAAATACCGCCGGAACATTCGGAACATTTAGTGCATCAGACACAACACCTTCTGTGTCAGGAGGCAACCTATGGAAAACACATGCATCTAGTCAAACACTTACAACATTTGATGACGGTGTGGCTGGACAAATTATCACAGTAATATCAACTGCCGCAGTGGTTTATGATGTTACTGGCACAACACTTAAAGGTGGATCTTCTGATATTACAACAGCATCAGGAGATGTTACTAATTGGGTGTATGATGGCACTAACTGGTATCTTATCAACTTTATGGATGTGTCAGCAGATTTAAGTAGCGGACATTAAACACTATGCCAATATTTTTCATATTCTTTCTTTAATCCTTTACAGTGCCACCAAGCTGAAGTTGTCCTAAATCCGCCTTTCGTGGCATGATAATTTTTCTTTACGCCTTCATCAACATATTTGAATACTAATGAGCCGCCTGTTGAATTGTAGTGCTTGTACAGTTGCAACTGGTCCCAATTTTTAGTATTATCATAATTTGTGTTAAATTCATTCTGTATTTCAGATAATATTTTTAAATTTTGTTCTGTATTTTTATAAAGACACCATCCAGCATTAAGATGAAATCTTGGATCAGTATTTTGCCAAATAACTTGTGTAGGTTTTGGCTGATATCTCTCTTTAATTTTGCCTTTTTTCCTTTTACACCAAAATTGATGTGTGTCAGAGTGCTTATGAAAATCATAGATGTTGAAAGGTAAATTTTGCCTAAAGTCAGCATCAATTTGTAATAGATAATCACAGTTTTGTAGTAGGTCATACAGGTGTTTCATTCTAACATTTTGGCAGTATAATACTTTGTCTAGGCCTGGAGCAAACTGTTGATTGATTATGTTTGCACCTATACGCATTCCATAAGAGTCCCAGTCGCCTGGTCCAACTGCAATGATATATTTTCGCCGCCATGATTTATCAAGAGTTTTAAACAATGTGGTTGCCCAGTGTCTGTATTGCCAGTCAGTGCAAGTAACTAAATCAACATTCATATATTGTAATTAACATTTTATATACTGTTTACTAATTTCCGATAAATATTGTAATGAAATTCAGAGATTTCAAAATTATTATTGATGGCACCCTAGACAACGATGAAGATGCAGAAGCAATCAAATCAATGTTTGGTAAAAAAGCTAAAATAGAAGAACCAGAAGCTGAAAATACGCCACCAGAAGACGGGTCAGATCCAGAAAAAACCAACACTGTGTTTCCCTTACAACAAGAAATAGAACTTAAAAAAGCGGATCAAGGCAAATCATCAGACACTATAGATGATATCACTGACGACGAAGACATTGAAGCAGAACAAGAAAGCATTCCTTTACCAAAACTACTAGGCGGGCATAATTTTGCAGTAGACGACAAAGGCCAACCTCGAGAAGATACAGAAGAAGACAAACCTAAGGAGTAAACATGGCTTTTAGAAAAATAAAAGGCTCCTTCAAAAACGAAGACATAACAACTCACGTAATCGAAGACACATATCTAGCACATGATACAGTGTCAGGTCAATTAAGAATAGGCGACGGTGTAACACCTGGCGGTACTGTGGTCACAACTGGTGGAGGTGGTGGAGGGTCTGGTCTCAAGTTTGGAGATACAACTTCAGCAACTATATCAATTGATGATGGTGGCGTATTGAACTTAGTTGGCACTGGTGGTATCACAGCCACGGTGGCTGGAGACACATTAACAATAGATGGTTCGGGTGTTAGTGGCGGAGGAGGAGGGTCAGCAGACTTAGGCGATCTTCAAATTACTGGTAGTAAACTTTCCGTGCAGGATAGTAGCACAGTGGGAGTTGGCATTGAAAACATCAGAATAGCAGGCAACACTTTTTCCATCGATGATAGTGCAATTGGATTTATTTTCGATGGTCATTTGATACCATCAGAAAACAATACCTATGACTTAGGTTCAGCAAGTAAAAGATGGAAAACAGCTTTTCTTGCCAGTGAAACTTTGGACATAGGTGGTGCAACAATAAGTTCAGATGGTACAGGTACTTTGTCTATTTCAGCCACAGGTGCTACACTTCCAGAAGACAGCAAAGTTGGAGATAGTAAAATTACATTGTTAGGCAACACAGCTAAAACAGGTGCTAGACCAATACAAAAGGTGAAGCTGTTTACATCAGATGGATCAACAAGTTTCACTGACACACAACTGTTAGCATCAACACCAGCAAAAGTTTTAGAATTTAATGCAACTATTGACACTGAACCAGTGTATACACAGGCAGGTCAAACATTTACTTTGTCAGATGGAAGCACACTAACATCTACAGATGAAGTCACTCTGTTTCAATTTTAAACTACCATAAATATCATATATGACAGACAAGACCCCAGTAAGAGTTGTATTTGACGGTAGTGGTGTAGCAACAGGATTAGGTGAATTTCAAACTGGAGAAACAGTTCCTTTAGCAAATGGTGGCACTGGTTCAGCTTTAAGCATAGGCACAGCTGGCCAGGTGATGAGGGTGAATGCCGCGGGGACAGGATTAGAGTTTGCTGATCAAGGAGATATAGACGTAATTGCATCATCTGATTCAACAGGTGTACAAGTACAAGATGATCTTAACATTTCAGGCACTTTAAGTGCTAACAACATAGACGTCAATTCTATAGTGTCAAGAGACTCAACTGAAGTTGTTATTGATGATGGCTTTAGAGTAACTGGCACTGCTAATATACCAACGTTGGAAGTCAATCAACTTTCATCTGGAGATTCAACAGCCATTCAACTCAATGATTCCATAAACATAAGTGGCACTGCAACAGCCTCATCATTTGTTGGTGATGGTTCTAATTTAACAAATGTTGTAACAACTTTACAAATATTTGCTGATGACTCAACTACAATGGAGGTAGATCTTAAGGATGAAAACTTACAAATTTCCGGAGGCAACAGCATATCAACTTCTACTTCAAGCACACAAACTTTAACAATAGCTTTGGCAGATGACATCACTGTAAATGCAATAAGTTCAAATGATTCTACAGAAGTTCATGTTAATGATGCCATGCGAGTGTCAGGAGATTTACAAATTGGTGGTGCTATGATTTTTGGTGGTGCCCTTAAATCCAATGATTCAACAGCATTGCAAATACAAGATGGCCTTAATGTTAGTGGCGTAATTACATCAGGTGGTACACCAACAAATGCAGATGATGTAACAACAAAAAGTTTTGTAGAATCCAATTTTGCAAAATCAGGATTCCCTAATTCAACTGCAACAAGTTTTCCTACGTCAGATGACTCTTCTGCCACAGATTATCAAGAAGGATCGGATGGTATTGGGACGGCCACAACTATAGATGCGTTTGGAGTTTCTTTAATAACACTTTTTGACTGTATGGAGCCAATAGGATCCACAGCAACCACTGATCTTGGGTCAAGTGAGTCATTTGTAGGGGAGTAATAAATATACGATGCCAACAACAGTCCAATTCAGAAGAGGTACTACAGCACAAAATAACGCTTTTACAGGAGCAAATGGAGAGATCAGTGTTGATACATCAGACTCTAGAATAGTATTACATGATGGCTCAACAGCAGGTGGTTCTAGACATGCACTTGCAAGTGAAACAATTTTCAAGGTAAACGCAGATGATTCAACAGGTTTACACCTACAAGGCGGTACAGATGTGTTACAAATATCAGGCGGTAATGGTATAACAACAAGCACTTCTTCAACGAATGTGTTAACAATAGCATTAGACGGAAACATCACAACAGTTGATAGCATATCTTCAACAGATTCCACTGCCGTAACAATAGCTGACAACGCCAACATAGAAGGCACACTGCAAGTAAACAGTACAATCAATGCAGTAGGCAATATAAGCACAGCAGGATCTTTTGTAATAGGTAGTGCATCAATTAATGAAACTGATTTAGAAAAAATTGATGGTATAACAGATGGAACAGTTGCGGCAAGTAAGGCAGTTGTTGTAGACAGCAACAAAGATGCAACTGGATTTAGAAATATTACTGTAGAAGGATCATTCATAATTGGATCAGCTGACATGAATGAAACTGATCTTGAAAAACTAGATGGAATAACAAATGGTACAGCGGCGGCAAACAAAGCATTAGTAGTTGATGCATCCAAAGACATAGGAACTTTAGGAACAGTTACAGCAAGTGCAGTAATTGTTGAAACAATCAGCTCAGCTGATTCTACAAGTGTATTTTTTAATGATGGCATCACACTAAGTGGCCCAATAAAGTCGGACGCCTCATCACAAATAAACATTGATGATGCACTAGATGTTGAAGGAGCAATTACTTCAGGTGCCATAACTTCATCAGGAAGTATTACAGCTGGCAGTTCCTTTATTATAGGAAGTGCAGATATAAATGAAACAGATTTAGAAAAGTTAGACGGTATTACAGACGGCACAGCGGCCGCTAACAAGGCCTTGGTTGCAGATGGAAACATTGACGTTGATGGTGTAAGAAATTTAACTGCAACAGGAACGGTACAAGCCGCAACTATCACAGCAACAGGTACACTGAATGCAGATATTATAGACGCTCAAGTGTTTCAGACAAGTGATTCATCTGCAATACAAATCAATGAAGGAATAAATGTTTCTGGAGCCATAGTTGGTGCAAGTACAGCCAATATTAGTGGAGATCTTGTCATTGGAGGAGCGGCTAACATTGCAGGTAACTTAACAGTTTCTGGAACAACAACTTATGTTGATACAACCAATGTTACTGTTGCTGATCCACTATTAATATTATCAAAAACAAATTCAGGTGGTAGTGATGTTGATGCAGGTATCATGGTAGAGCGTGGATCCGCAGGCAACAATGCAGTGTTTTATTTCAACGAAGGTGATGACAAATGGAAAGCTGTATTATCAACTTCAGGACATGATGCAACTGCAATTACAGATTCTTCAACTGCCACAGTAGTAGCGAATATCGAAGGTGATTCTGCCACTATTACAACTATTACAACAAATGAAATAGTTTCAAGTGATTCATCATTTGTAAATGTAAATGATGGGCTGAATGTAGATGGAAACATTCAAACAACTTCCGGAAACATAACAGCAGGTGGTTCATTTATAATTGGTTCAGCAGACATGAATGAAACTGATCTTGAGAAACTAGATGGCATTACAGATGGTACTGCCGCGGGCAATAAAGCACTTGTTGTGGACGCTAACAAAGATATAGGGACAATAAGAAATATCACATCGAATGGCACAATCGAGTTTGGTTCATTATCAGATGGAAGTATTACTGCAACAGCATTTGTTGACGAAGATGACATGTCTTCCAACTCAGCTACTTTGATTCCTACACAACAATCAGTCAAAGCATATGTTGATAGTGAAGTAGGTGGTTTATCTTCTGTGTTAAAAGTATTTGGTGATGATTCAACTACAATGGAAGTTGCTTTAGGCAGTGAAGCATTGCAAGTATCGGGTGGTAATAGTATAAGCACAACTACTTCTAGTACACAAACTTTGACTGTGGCACTAGACGAAGCCATAAATGTAAACAGTATTACATCACTTGATTCAACTGAAGTTGAAATATTAAACATAAGAACTGATACTCTAGTAGCACATGATTCTTCACAGATAACAATACGTGATGCGTTAAGAGTGACTGGTACTATAACTGGTACAGTAACATCGGCACAATATGCTGACTTGGCTGAGATATTTGCAACAGATGATCTTACTCTTGAGCCTGGAGATGTAGTGCATTTCAGTGGTAATAAAAAAGTTTCAATGTGCAATAAAGATGCACACCATTCAGTAGCTGGTGTTGTATCAACTGAACCAGGATTCCTACTAAATGAAGGTGCAACTGGTGTCAAACTAGCAATGACTGGTCGTGTGCCATGTAAAGTACAAGGCATTGTGGAAGCAGGTGACTTGTTAGTATCTGCAGGAAACGGTAGAGCAAGATCAGAATCAAATCCAGCAGTAGGAACTGTTATTGGAAAAGCTGTTGAAGATCACAACAGTACCGACAATGGTGTCATAGACATCATGGTCAACATGATGTAATTACACAATCAAGTCTAAAATAGTTTGCAATTTAGTTTTAATTAATTTGTTTTTAAGTGTTTTTTTCACACCATCATGCAAAGGCAATGGCCAATTATTCATAGGCACCCATGCATAACCTGAATGTTCTTGATTTAGTTTTGGTATAAATTCTTGTTCAACTACACACACGAAGGTATGAAACTTAAATTTAGTATCTTTAGAAACAAACAATTCAAGTGGTATAGTTTTTGTTATTGTAGGTCTCATTCCTATCTCTTCAGAAATTTCACGTTGAAGTCCTTGCCAAGGAGTTTCTTCATCTATGGATTTTCCGCCAACCATGCCCCAAGTGCCTTTTTGTTTTATTGATCTGTTTAGAAATAAAAAACGTTTAGTGCTTTTGGAATAGAATAGACAGCCTGAACAAATTATCTCACTCATACATTATTTTATACGTTAAAATATTATACGCCAAGTACCTGGCGCATAAAAACCTTCATAAGATTTTACCCATACACCATTAGCTGGTATCCATTTATATTGAATACCACTTGTAAGATTGGTCACATATTGAATTGCTGTGTAGGTCGAATCTGACTTTGCAGTGTTGGCGTCAGCATCAAACACTCGGTCCCAGAAACCGTCTGCATTAAGTTGCACAATATCATTTACATTTGCTATTGTGTTACCCCAGGCAGAAGCAGTATTAGGTACCACGTCCGCACTTGGTGGAGGAGTGTCATCTGAAGCCCGTGTGTCAGTATCACTAGCTGATTGTGATTCTGAATTAGCAGGATTACCAATAGCTTCAGTCAATAGATACCTTGTACCAACTGTTGCAGAACTTGGATTAAATGTTAAAGGATTTATAACTGCATCAATGGCATCCAATGTATTTGTAGGTACGGTGTCAGAATCTACTGTAAACAACATTGTAAAATCATCTTGTGGATCAATAGCTATTGTGCCTTCAACTTCAACAATAGTATCTTCATTACTAGTTGTTGTGATTGATTGTTGTAATTTTACTTGTGAAAGTCCGCCTGTAACTTGTTTGGAATATAATGCTTCTAATCTTGTCCAATTAATTTTTGTACCATATTGTGATTGAGATTCAAAAGCCCTGTTTTCTCTATTGTCAGCATGACTAGTTTGTGTGTTACTAGTTGCGCCTAACAAAGTTAATCTATTACCTAAAACAAGTAATCCATATTGCCCTGGTGTAACATTTTGTCTTGATAATAATGATTCTCCAAGTATTCCGTCTACGTCTACAGTACCTGCCTCTTCGTCATAAATGCTCATTACAATTTTTTCAATGACTCCTAATTTTTTAAGTTTGGCTGGTGGCGAAATAAAAATAGGTGTTCTAAAAGTCAAAGATGCAACGTCTATTTCGTCTGCTATTCCTTGTGGTATTGCACGTGAAGTAAACTGTATGTCAGTTAGTTCTACAAAACTTAAAGAAGTCCAATCTAAAAAATTATCTGTAGTCTGTAATTCTAAAGCAGGATTGAATAATACTAAAATTTGTTCGAGTATCTGTAATTTTTGATCAGTGTTTGTAGTGAATATGTCAGCTCTAAATGTTAATTCAAAAGGTGTTGGCATGATCCTTTCGATGGTATGACCTTGTCCTGGAGCACCAGTGTATTCATTAGTTGTCGTATCAAATTCTCTTTCTCTAATATGTTTTTTGTCGATGTGATAAGGATTGTACATTCTATCTCTGTCATACGCAAGATTGGTTATGTAACAAGCAACTTGGGGAGCCGGGATCAATGTGTTCTCTGATCCTTTTCTAATAATTTGTGCCACTTGTCTTGACATGTCTCCATACTTTACAGGAACCTGTAATGTTTCACTTACGCCTTTAGAGTTTGTGCCAGTGACGTATGTAAAGTTTGACATCATACGTATGAACTGTAAAATATAGCGTCTAATCTGTGCGTCATAAAAATGTTGCATTAGTTGTCAGCCTGTGGTTTCAATAGTTTACTTAAAGCAACACGTTCTGGTACATTAGATGAACCGTCAGTAGCACTCGGTGTAGTGTTTGTGTTGTTGATGAAACTATGTTTAGATGTGTTTCTTGTGTCAGTGTTTGTCATAGTGACTCTTACATTATCTTCTATTTTCACAAATCTTCTCCCATCATATCTAAATAATCTGTTTGGTGTGTAGTCAGTACGTAAAAAGAACATCCCTTCAACTGGTTGCGTAGGAAACGTAGTACCAAACGAATATGTTTCTCCATTGGCTGGTATACCATCTCCTGTTAGATATCCTTCCAAGTAACCATTTGCATCTGGTGATTGATATACTTTGTCTACATTTATATGTCCTGAATCCACTTTGAGATCGTCGTCTACAGTGACCAGTGCAATCTTGCCATCTTCATCAGTTGGCATAACATGTAATTGTTTTGTGTTGTAACCTGACTCAGGTGCATCTGCTTCAGCTTGTTCAACTATTTTGTCGTTGATTTCAAGTTCTTTATCTCTTGTTTTTTGAGATACATTTTCATCTTTGTTTCCTAATATATCTCTATATTCTTGTGCATCAGTTATACCTTTACATCTTACTCTATATAGATGTGGCCACCAAGTTTTGCTGAATCCTTCAGCCGCCCTGGATACGTCTTCTACAACATAATATCTCTTAAGAGCTTCAGTATCATTCTCATCCAGTGAATGATCATCTTTTAGATGTGGTAATTCTATAACATCGCCAGACATAATTTTTCTACCTAGTGCTTCTACAATGTCTTTTATATGAAAGGTCATAAACACTTGATCGTTCTGTAAGAACATACCAAACTGAGATAGATCAAAATCAATATCACTGACATTATAAATTACTCTCGTGTGATATACGTCTTGGTCATATTTTCTATCACGATTCTCAAGGAACAACATGTCTTGTATAGCTAGTTCGTTCAGCGTATCTCCAGACCTTTGTGGCTGTGTGGCGTCGCTACTTTCGCCTTGATCATTAGGACCTAAATACTTGTGGATATACGCATCTGTACCGCCAACTTGGAACATTTCGGCAATATTGCGATCCATAAAGTTGAAATCATTACCTTTTTCAGGTTTGAATAAAGACAGTCTTGGCATTTTACATATTTACCGTTCTATAAATACACATATGCCAGACACAGGACTATCAGCCACTACAGACGCACAAATCAACGCGGCAAAGCAAGAAATATTTGATTATGTTAGAACACGCTTAGGTGATGGCATGATTGAAGTAGAACTTGATCCTAGACACTATGAAATGGCATTCACATCAGCTGTTGATAAATTTAGACAACGTTCGTCTAATTCTGTTGAAGAATCATATGGATTTCTTGAACTACAAGAGAATCAAACTACATATACATTACCAGCTGAAGTAATTAATGTCACTAGAATATATAGAAGGACAGTAGGTGGTGCATCTTCGTCAGAAGGCGGAACTGTTTTTGATCCGTTTGAATTAGCTTACACTAACATATATCTGTTACAGTCAGGAAGAATAGGTGGACTTGCAACGTATGATATGTTTGCCGGCTATCAAGAATTAGTAGCAAGAATGTTTGGTGGATTTATTAACTTCAAATACGACATGCCAACTAGACGTTTGCAAATTTTTAGAAGACAACGATCAGCTGAAACTGTATTGATTGAACAATACAACCATCGTCCAGACTTTATATTACTAAGTGACATATATGCAAAACCTTGGATAAGAGAATACACGTTAGCAGTATCTAAAGTAACATTAGGTGAGGCTAGATCAAAGTTTCAAACTATCGCTGGTCCACAGGGTGGTGCTGGCTTGAATGGCGATGTATTAAAGAATGAAGGAGTTGCTGAAATGACGAAACTAGAATCAGAAATAGGCAACTATGCTGAAGGCGGTACTCCTTTAGGCTTTAGAATAGGTTAAGCCAGTTTTTTATGCTATAACATATTATGATTGAACCAAAATCTTGGCACGTAGAACTAACGTCTCGCTGTGTTTTAGAATGCCCAGGTTGTGATCGGACTTGGTTTAAAAAAACATTTAAGAAACAAATTATCCAAGACATACCAATAGATGACTTATTGAATTTTTTTGATAGAAATAATTTTTTATCTAGTGAAATAAATCTTTGTGGTAACAACGGTGACCCAATATATCATCCTCAATTTTTAGAAATATTGAAACAATTAAAAAAGCAAAATCATAAAATTAAAATTGCAACTAATGGTAGTGCTAAGACGGAAAAGTTTTGGACACAAGTTGGGGATATTACAGATAAGCATGATACAATTACATTTGGTATTGACGGCCTGGACGATACTAATCATTTGTATAGAAAAAATTCTAACTGGGATCAAGTTATGACTGGTGTACGTATTTTAAAGGATCACTCAATAAAAAAGATTTGGCAATACATACCGTTCAAACAAAATTTATCACAAATATATAAAGCAAAAAAGTTGAGCAAATATTTAGGTTTTGATGAATTTTTGCTATTGCCAAGTGATAGATGGATGGAAGAAAATATGCAAGATATGAAACCAGATAGTCATATCGATATTGAAAGTTTTATACAAAAAACACAACTTACTGGAAATAAAATGAAGCCACAATGTTTAACCAATGAACGAATCTATATAGATTCAGATGGAACAGTTTATCCATGTTGTTGGGCAGGCACATATAGATATAAATTTAAAACTCCGTTTGGTCATAAAAAATATAATATTTCTAATCTTGTGTGGAACGATATATTTGAACCAGAAATAAAAACGTTTTTACAGAACACCACGTCCTATCAAAAAGCCCATGAAGTGTGTAAAATGAATTGTGGTTCATAATTTTATTGCAAAAAACATTTTAAGATAATATACTCAATGTATGCTGATAGGTTTGTGTGGACTGATAGGAAGTGGTAAGGGCACTGTTGCTGACAGATTAGTGAGCAATCATAACTTTACAAAACTAAGTTTTGCTGACAAACTAAAAGATGGCGTAGCGGCAATATTTGAATGGCCTCGAGATATGTTAGAAGGCGACACAGAAAAAAGTAGAGCATGGCGTGAACAGCCTGACAAGTTTTGGTCACAAGAACTTGGTGAGAATATTACTCCTAGATATGTTTTGCAAAAATTTGGTACAGAAGTACGTAATGGTTTTCATTTGCACACATGGGTAATACTAGTTAAAAAGACTATATTGGAAAATCCTAATACAAATTTTGTTATTCCGGACGTACGATTCCCACACGAAGTTGATTTGATAAAATCTTTAAAAGGTCAAATGATACTAGTCAAACGAGGAGAAGATCCTAATTGGTTTACAGCATATAAAGATAAAGATATAGTGCCAAAAAATGTACATCCTTCAGAATATCTATGGGCTAAAACTAAATTTGATACTACAATATTCAATAATGCAAGTATTAGTCAATTGCATGATTCTGTTTTAGATAATGTTAATGAACTAGTAATTTAACGATCAGCAGTTAAACCGCCTTGTTTCCATCCTGTTTTTTTGACATGCAATAATCTATTGCAGTTTGCACAAACAGTTTTCAAGTTGCTTTGTATATTGTTATTCATGTTTTGATCAACATAGTACACATCTAATTGATAGGGGTGCTGTGCAGTAAATCCACACATTTCACAACTTGAACTTTTTATGTAACCTGCACGTTGCCATGCTGGTGTAGTAATAGAAGATGAATGTGTTTTACGAATACATGAATCACACTTTTTCCTATAATAAATTTTATCGCCTCGCCTATAATTGTATGCGGCAGGCTTACTGTTACACTCTTGACACAAAGGTCTTGTTTTATTACTTCCATTATACACGCATATATTTATGAGTACCTTTTTATGCTCTTTAATTTATCGGTTAAAATAATCAGTATATGGTAAATATTAGCAACGTTACAAGGAGTAAACAAAATGGCTTTAATATCACCAGGAGTAGAGGTTACCGTAGTAGATGAATCATTCTACGTGCCAGGTATCCCAGGAGCAGTTCCGCTAGTAGTAGTTGCAACAGCTCAAAACAAAACATCAGGCACAGGAACAGGTACTGCAACAGGCACGTTGAGTACAAATGCAAATGAAATATTTTTAGTTTCTTCACAAAGAGAATTAACACAAACATTTGGTAATCCAACATTTTACAAAGATGCAAGTGGAACACCAATCCAAGGTTATGAACTTAACGAATATGGTTTACAGGCGGCTTACTCCTTCCTCGGTATTGCCAATCGTGCGTTTGTAATCAGAGCAAATTTAGATACTGCGGAATTAACTGGATCAGCTGGTGCACCTGGTGGCAGACCAAATGACGGTTTTTACTGGTTAGATATATCTGCTTCAGCTTTTGGTATCAAAGAATGGAATAAAACATCACAGACATTTACAATCATTACACCAAAATTTGTTACAAGCACTGACTTTGTTACAGGCAATGCTCCAACAACTGACTTTGGTAGTATTGATGACTATGCTATTGTGGCAACAAATCCATTTAATAGATTATATTACAAAACAAGATCAAACACTTGGGTCCAAGTGGGTACAGCCGATAGTGCAACAAAAGATGCATCATGGGCCTCTTCACATCCAGTGGTGACAGGTAACACATCCAATCCAACATTAGTTGCTGGTGAATCTGTTACAATCAATGGTAACACAGTTACACTAACAGGTACAGACGTTGCTAGTTTTGCCGCTGACATTGTGGCGGCAGGTATTGAAGGTGTTAGTGCTTCAGCTGTTGATGGCAAACTTGAGATATATGCTATCCCAGTTGCGTCAGGACAAGATTCTTCGACACTAGCTTTAGCGGCTATTGAAATATCAGAAGCATCTGGTACACCATTTGCAGACGCAGGTATTACAATTACAGGTGTTACTGAAAGATTCTATTCACCAAAAGTATTCATAGGACAACACACTGAGGATCACGGATTTAGAAACTCAGATGATGCTCCTAAGCCAAGTGGATCAGTATTCATTCAAACAACATCACCTAATGGTGGCGCTGACATAGTTTTAAAACAGTATTCTGAAACAAATGGAGTTTTTGAAACTGTTCCTGCTCCTGTGTTCAAAACACAAGAACAAGCTCTACAACAGTTAGACAAAGCAGGCGGAGGAATAAATTTAACAACTAATAGTGTTTTTGTACAAGTAAACACTGCTGAATCAGAATGGGACGATAGCACAAGAACTTCAGGTGAATTAGTTGACTATGTTGCATTTAAAAGATCAGCTGGTGTTGGTGCTACTACTGAGATTATTTCTAATAAAATTACAACCAAAACAGCCGCAGGCTTTTCAAACGGTGACGTAATTAGAATGGCTGAAACAGTTCTTAACAC
>MDTA01137639.1_pt1 | contig 22854 bp, 16 predicted proteins | sample 811151 | NCBI WGS metagenome assembly MDTA01 (sample SAMN05326648, study PRJNA326480) | marine metagenome | isolation source: seawater | place: Indian Ocean: South | collected 2010
ATCCAAAGTTTTAATGAAGAAAGTTCAAATAGCCCAATAAAGACATTAGATATTATTAATGCTATTGAATGGGATACTTATTATGAAGATGACCCGGTTTATTTTTTTACTCAAGACAAATATCATTATGAATCTAGAGGTTTCTCAGGAAGATTTATTTATGATGATGTAGATTATAGAAAATTTCCATTTGAGACATTATCTTTACCTATTGAATTAACTGCTGTAGATCATTGGATAGATGAATTAGTTTTAACTAATAAAAAGGAATTTAAAAACTCATCATATGACCCCAAATTAGAATTACAAGGATATAAATTATTAAGCTTTAAAATAGAAGACAAAAAAAGAGTTTTCAATACTTCTTTTGGTTTTAATTCAGAAGCAAAAAGTAGTTTTGGAGATGAGTTCAAAAGTGTCTACCCTGCAATAATTACATCAATAAACTTTAAAAGAGCCATATCCTCTTCAATTTGGAATTTATTTGTCCCATTAATTACGGTATTGCTCATAGTTATTAGCTCACCTCTTATAGACCCAAGAAATAATGAACCAAAAATTGCTTTGCCAGCTTCAGTATTGCTTGTATTAGTTTTTCTACAACAAAGTTACAAGTCATTATTACCCTCTTCTCTTACTTACTTAACTTTTCTGGATTATTTATATGGATGGTCTTATTTAATTACTCTTTTAGTATTTTTAGAATCCCTTTACACAACAAATAAAGTACTAAATTGCTCAAAAAATGAGATTCCTCAAATAGTAGCAATTTCAAGAATTAGAGGTAAAAAGATTTTAATTTTTACCCTTTTTTGTACGCCAATATATGCTTGTATTTGTTGGATTCTTTAGGTTATTTTTTTTACTTTATCAAAAAAACTTTTGAGAATTTAGGGCTCAAACTTCAAAACTCAAACGCAATAAAGTAGTATATATTTTAATAGCGTTACGACAGGCATCTTTAAATAGATTTACATGAAAAACGTTTCGCGATTTGGGGCCATAGCTCAGCTGGTAGAGCACCTGCATGGCATGCAGGGGGTCAGCGGTTCGAGTCCGCTTGGCTCCATTATTTGTTTTAGATGGTGGCAAGGATTAATCTAGATAAATTTATGTGTGGGGAAATACATCTTGCAAATATATAAAAAAGGATAACCTTTACTCATATTTACCATCATTAAAAATATTTTTTTAAAGATATTATTTTATAAATTTTTAAGATAAGAAATTTTTTAGTTATTACATAAGATAATCACCTTAAATTTAAATCTTGGTGATATATCCTTACTGCTTCTTTATATCCTTTATTTAAAGCTAATATTTCATCTTCTTTAATTTCCAGAGAAAGTTTCCTTATTGGAGGAACCCTAGATTTAACTCTAAATTTGTTAGCAAGATTTGGAGATAAATTAAATAACAAAGAAATTAATTTATTGAATAGACGCATTCTTAATTTATAAATTTTATTCTGCTTTTCTACAGTAAATGGGTTCTTATAAATTATCAAACTATTATTTTTTGAAGGATTATTTTTAGTATCCAATTTTAGATAATCAAATAATTTATTAGAAGAAAAATCAAAATTTTCTTTGAAATCTAAAAAATTCAAATAAATCCCTTTTTTATCTCTTATAAAACTTTGCCACTCCGTATGATGATAAGCAATATAATTCACTACGTTCATATCAATACTTGACCAATTCCTAAAAGGTAATTTATAAAGATTCTCCATTCTGAGAAATTCCTCAAAAGTTATTTCCTCTAGCCTTTTTTGACTCGCATTGGCCTGAACAACTCCACCACCTTTAGCAAATTCAAACCATGATTTTAAAGCTTCAAAAGGTTCTCTTTTTACATATATAAATTTTGCAGCTTGCAAGATATTTTTAATTAATTCTGCTTCTTTTTTATGACTCATAATATTCAAATATGAATAAATATCTGAAGGAATACAGTGTGTCTTAATAATGGGTATTAATTTGTCTCTGCTACATTTCTGTAACCAATCAATCCACAAATCTAAAACTTTATTATCGTGTGGCAAAATAAGATTTTCAATTGTCGAAAAAGAAGGCCTTATTAGTGGGAAATCTGCTTTTTTAAAATTTAATCGTATTGTATCTATGACTAAATGAGTTCCGCTTCTTGGATGGCCTGCTACTATAACTGTATTTTCGAACATAATTCAATTAAACAATGATTAACTCTTTTCTAAATTATGTTACATGAAGCTAACAAAATTTTAATCAAATTTCTCAATTCTTTCTTGCAAATTTCAAATAAACAAAAAAAGGTATGATTTTATGACGTCAATTGTTGTTACAGTAGGGCCAAATTCTATTAATCCTAAAACCCTAAAAAGCCTTTTAAAGGCTGGGGCAAAAAGTTTTCGTATTAATTTATCACACTCAGATCAAGAAAGCCTACATGAATACTTTGAAATTTTAAATAAAGTTGGAATTAACCCTGCAATTGATACTCAAGGGCCACAGTTGAGAGTTAGCGATACTAATTTGCCAAATAACATACCTCTTGGCCAAAAGATAAAACTATTATTTAAAAAAGAAAGTACATTAAATGAAAAGGGACTTTACATCTTGCTTAATCACCCTGAAGCAATCGAGCAAATTAGTACGGGAGATGTAATGAAAGTAGACTTTGATGGTTTAGCTATAGAAATAACTAAAATAGAAAATAATCACACATGTGAAGCATTAATAGTATCCTCTGGTTCAATATTAATTAATAGAGCAGTTGATATTAATACAAAGTCATTAGAATTATCCACACTAACTGAGTTCGATAAATATGCTATTGATTACGCAATTTCTAAAGGTTCTACAGAGGTATATGCATCGTTTATATCAACAGCTTCTCAAGCTAGATTCGTAAAAGAATTAATAGGAAATGATATTTGTTTAATATCCAAAGTTGAGACTGCCCTAGGAGTTTCTAATATAAAAGAGATAATTGAATTTTCAGATAAGATCCTTTTAGATCGTGGAGATTTGAGCAGAGAAATCACAATTCCATGTGTTCCAATTGCTGTTTTCAATATATTGAAGCTGGCCAAGAATAAGTCTGAAGTTTTTATTGCTACAAATGTACTTGATAGCATGATGAAATCTAATTTACCTTCAAGAGCAGAGATATCAGATATATTTAATCATTTAGCAGCGGGTGCCTCAGGGATAGTTCTTGCTGCAGAAGTTGCAATTGGCAAAAATCCAGTTAGCTCTACTGCTTTCCTTAATTATTTAATAAAACTTTTTAATAATTATGAAAATGGATTCCATGGGATAGGAAGAATTGATAAGCCTTCTAAGGATTTAATTGGAGAAGAGTTGTACAATTGGCTTTAAAAGGTAGCAAAGTAAAATAAATTATAATTTTTAATTCTAATTTAATAATCTTATTTGTATTTAGATGATTTGAATGATAAAAGTTTGGTATAAATTTAAAAAAAAACAATTTATTTAATGATTATACTTGTTCCAATGGAAGGTTTTATAAAGTGAGAATAAGATCTTTTCGGCAAAGAACTTATGAATTCGTCAACTGCAACTTTTGCTCCAGGAAATTGTTTATAGCCATAATCATCGCAAATAATAACTCCTCCTTTATTTAATCTTTCAAAAAAATATTTATGAGATTCAAGTGTGGGTTCATATAAGTCAACATCAATATGAACAAAACAATAATCTCTCTCTTCCTGAGTTTTGAAAACCTTAGGAATCCACCCTTTATTGATTTTTATATTTTTTAAATTACTGGTCTTATTTAGAAGCTGTTCATGGGATGAACTGAATTGATTTTTAATTTTTTTTGCTTCTATGATTGATTTTATAGAACTGTTTTTGAAGTCTTGATTTTTAAACTCAGATAGGCCACCCTCAAATGAATCAAAAATATGGAAAGATTTTTTTAAATTATATTTGTCAATAAAAAATTTTGTAGCAAAAAGGGAATTACCATTCCAGCATCCACATTCTGCAAAGTCTCCTTTAATACCTCTTTTGATAACATCTTCTATAAAACTGTATAAAGATAAATGTCTTAAAATTTTATATATGTTATTTGTTTTCTGATCTCCTGCTTTAAATAAGCTATTAATATATATCTCTTTGTATTCATTTTCAGCTTTTAAACCTTCAATAACTGACTCATCAAAAATATGAACATCGGTATTTTTTATTAGGATATTAATAAGACTTTTTCTATATTTTGGAGTAAATAAAATTTGAAATATTCTGATTAAATTTCCTTTTATTATATTTTTAAAAGTCTTAGACATAATTAAAAAAGAATGTATTTTTACGAAATTATAAGATAATAAATTAATTTTCTCGATCTTTAAAATAACCTATAATTAAATATCAAATATGTTTTACTATCTAAATAGTATATTTATATTTTATTTTGATTTTTCCAATTTAAATATCTTCGGGGATAATTTGAGTTATTATCTTTTTAAAATCTAAAAATTTAATGACTTTAGATTGTTTATTTATCAATGCTGCAAGTAACAAAATTGCAAAACAAAAATTATCTGGTAAATATTCAGCAATCGAAACCCCTACATGGGCACTTTTGCTTGCAGAATCTTGCAGATCTAAAGGCTTCAAAGTAGGTATTCTTGATGCAGAGGCTGAAAGATTAAGCGACTATGAGGTTAAGGAGAGAATTTCAGAATCAAAACCCAAGATAATATTGTTTGTTGTTTATGGAGACAATCCAAATGCAGGTACTATATGCATGATCGGAGCAAGCAGAACAGCTAAGTTTATCAAAAATGAAGAGCAAAATATTTGTTTTGTAGGTTCTCATATAAGTGCCTTACCTCAAGATGTTTTGAAAGAGGAATATGTCGATATAATTTTCACCAATGAAGGAGTTTATGCTTTACATAATTTGCTAAAACTAATTAAAAATTATCCAAAAATATGGAGAGAAAAACTATCTCTCATAAAAGGGATTGGTTTTAAGCAAAATGACAAAATATTTCTAAATGAACCAGAAAGAATTGTTCCACAAGAAAAACTAGATGAAGACCTACCTGGATACGCATGGGATTTATTACCTTATAAAAAAACACCTCTTGATCTTTACAGAGCTCATTATTGGCATGCTAATTTTGATGATAATCAGAGGACTCCTTTTGCAGCAATTTATACTTCTCTAGGATGTCCATTTGGATGTGGATTCTGCATGATAAATATACTAAATAGGACAGATTTATCAGAGGGGATAAGTTCGGCTGATTCCAGGATACTGAGAGTTTGGTCTTTGAATTGGGTAAAAAATGTCCTAAAACAACTTGCCACTTATGGTGTTAAAACTCTTAAGTTTTCAGATGAATTATTTTTCTTTGATGAAAAACGTTATTTACCAATACTTGATTTCCTTAGTACAATGGAACATCAATTCAATATTTGGTGCTATGCAAGAGTTGATTCAGTAAGATCAAAGTATCTCCCAAAATTTAAATTAGCAGGAATAAATTGGCTATGTTTAGGTATAGAGTCAGGGAATAGGATTATTAGAAAGGAAGTAAGCAAGGGGTCTTTCAAAGATGTAAAAGTTGAAGAAGTAGTAAGAGAAATACAAAATCATGACATGTATGTATTAGGTAATTATATCTTTGGATTACCAGAAGATAATCTAGAAACAATGCATGACACCTTAAAAATGGCTATAGAAATGCCCACAGAACATGCTAATTTTTATGCTTGTGTAGCATTGCCAGGGTCACCGATTTATATTGAAGCAAAGAAAAACTCAATTGATATTCCAAAACATAATGAATATGAGAAATTTGCATTTCTTAGTTATGAACATGTTCCATTATCTACAAAATATTGCAGCTCAGCAGAGGTATTATCTTTCAGAGACAAAGCGTGGGAAAAATATTTTTCAAATCCTGTATATTTAGAATTCTTACATAAAAGATTGGGTAAAGTTGCAAAAGAAAATGTTGTAGAAATGTCAAAAATAAAATTAAGAAGAAGAATCCTTGAAAACATTAAAAAATAACTCAATCAAAATTGTGATTTTAATAAAAAATAAATTTTAAGGATATGAATATTTTTTTTCAAAAAAAATTCGATAAAATTTTTTGGTAAATATTAGAAAAAGTGGATTTATTTATTTTTGCATTATTAATCACAACAATATTGATAATATTATCTAGATCATTTTTTTATTATTTAAATGAAATATCTTTCAAAGATAAAACTATTAAAAAGTTCATATTATCTCTTTCATTAAGTTTTATTTTTTTATTTTGTTCCATAAGCGGAATTAACATTCTCCTTCATGCAATAGGTAAAACTATAGTTTATAGTCCCTTACTCATACCATTAACAATATTTTTAATATTTTATAAATTTCATGATATAAAATGCTTTTCTATAAAAATATTTGAGAAAATAAATCAACAATCCAGAAATATATTTAAAAATCTAGATCCAATTAAAATTTTTCTTTTAATTGTAATATTTGTGCAAATTATATGTCTTTCTATAAGATTTCTTTTACCAATAACTCATGGTGATGCTCTAACACAATATTTTTATGAGTCACTTCAAATTTCTAGATTAGAAGATTTAAGTATTTCTAATTTCTATCAAATTGGAGAGTTTTTCAGAACAGATTCTTTTGGATCTTTTTTTGATGCATTAATAATTCAAATTTCAGACAATTGGATACTATCTAGATCAATTAGAGCCCTAGCTTTGATCCTAATAATTTTTAGCAGTATAGAAATGGCAAATAATATTGGGAGTTTAAGTTTCAAAAAAAGTATTTTATTAACTTCTATAATTCTAACTCTCCCAGATGTTTGGGATATTTCACTTTCAGGTAAACATGATATTTATGTTTTTATATTTGAATTAACAAGTTTCTATTTAATTTGTCTTTCAATAATTTCTAAAAAAATTACTTCAAAAATTAGTTTTTCTCTTTTAAGTATCTTAATTTCTTTTATGAGTGTAAATCTAAGATTGTCTTCTTTGACTATTCTTTTAGTTAGTATTTCTACATACATTTATCATTTTTTTAATTTCCCAAGAGATTTAAGTCTCCTTGAGACTAAGAAATTTTTTACAGCAATCCCAATCAATATAAAGTTTTTGGTAATTCTTATTATTTTTTCAAGCTTAATAATTCCTTTTTTTAATTATCAATATTTTTCTAATCCACTCTATTGGTTATCACCGCCAGGACCATTAAAACAAATTTTTCCAAATACAATTTCTAGATTAAGTTACGAATCAATAAGTGATCAATTAACTCTTAGGAACATACCATTAATAATTAAACCAATTGGGACGTTAATATATTCAAGTTTAGCTTTTGAGCCTATACGTTTCGGTTTAAATAAATTTAAAGAACTAAACAATTTATTTTTTACGTTATCAGAATACTTTAACTATATTGGCCCAAAAGGTATGATGGTTTCAATCCTGTCATTCTCTCCTTTAACTCTATTTCCATATTTCAGCTCTATAAATTTAAGAAGTCATAAAAAAAATGAAATATTAGTTTTATTAACCTTTTGGATACTACTTTGGTCTTTATCAATTCCCTATACGAGAATTGCTTTAGCCAGCTCAACCTCTTTGATTATATTTGCACTTTCTGAGCCTCTTAAAATAAATAATATCTTTTCAAATTTAAAATTTTTTAAATTATTTAGAGTATTAATAATGTCATATGGAATTTTATGCATTTTTATTTTTTCACTCTGGAGCATTTCATATATCAGCGATCTACCAATCGAAGGTTTATTAACGAAACAAAACTATAGCAGAACTTTTCTAAGTAGAGAATATCTAAAATTACAAAATAAAGTATTAAACAAAAAAGATGTGGTGCCTAATGAAGAATTTGAAAAATCTTGGGAAAAGATAGAAAGAACTAATAGTGATAAATATCTGTTACTTAAAAACACACCAAGTGTTTTTGGATACTTTATAAATAAAGGATTAATAATTTATAACAGTAAATATATACCAAAAGAAATTTCCAAAAAATCAATTTGTTACGAATTGGATGCAGAACAAAATATTAAAAAAACTCAATGTTAATCTATACTTATCGAAACCTCAAAAGATAAACTAAATAAAATTTATTACTTAAAAATAATTGAAAAATTATAAAAAGTAAAATCTTAGTAAATAAACCAACTATTAAACATTTTTTATTCTATATTCAAAAAAATTTTGGAATATTTTATTTACTATAATGACTAACATTAATGCCTTTATTGGGTGTAGGATAGGATCTACGAGGGTTAAATGTAAAAATTTACTATTAATAGATGGTAAACCCCTTTTTACTTACTTGACTGATAGTGCACTTAAATCAACTGAAATCTCAAATCTCTATTTAAATACAGACTCTCAATACATAGTTGACATCGCTAAAAATATTTATAAAGAAAATTTGAAATACTATATAAGGCCTTCTTTTTTGGGTTCCTCTAAAGCAAAATTAGACGATGTTGTTTTTGATTTTATGGAAAAGCATCCAAATGAGATAACTATTTTTTTTAATCCATGCTGCATTTTTCTAAAAAGTGAAACTATAGATAATGCAATAAGATATTTTTTAGAAAATGATCTTGATTCTTTATGTGCAAGTAGAGTGGCTCAAACACTATGTTTTAAAAATAACCAACCATTGAATTTCTCTTTTAACACTAGTCAACCAAGGACTCAAGATCTAGATCCAGTTCATTGCCAGACCTGTGCATTTTTTATTTGGAAAAATAAACCTTTTTTAAAATCATACAAGGATAGATCATTTGGAAATTTTTGTGGAAAGTTTGAATCCTTCGGACTTTCAACTTTGGAAGCAATTGATATTGATACTGAAGAGGACTTTCTTATAGCAGAAAGCATTTTAAAGGGGAAAAAAGAAAATTTTAAATTTACTTATCATCAAGATGTCGAAGCTTTAATACAAAAAGGAGTAATAAGACCTAATTAAAGCCCGTTTTGAATTATATTTTTCTAAGTAGGTTGGAGTTTTTTAAAATCTTTTAAAATCAAATCCCAAAATATAAATAGTAAATTAAACTAACAATTTAAGTTTTTATAGTTTTATTTCCAACCAAAATTATATTTTAACTAGCAAAGCAATCAATGTATAATATAAAAATTAATAGAGAATATGAGTATTTTAGTTACAGGTGCAGCAGGATTTATAGGTTTTCATCTTTGTAAAAAACTAATAAAAGAGAAATTAGAAGTAATTGGTATAGATAACTTAAACGATTATTATGACATTAACTTGAAAAAAGACAGAATCAAAGAACTAAATTATATAGCAAAAGAAAATGATAATAATTTTTATTTTTGTAAAAGTGATATTACAAATAAAGATGAATTAAAAAGAATTTTTAATATTGATTTCCAATTAGATGGAAATAAAGATATTTCATCTATAACAATTGTGATAAATTTAGCTGCTCAAGCTGGAGTAAGATATTCTATTGATAATCCCTCCGAATATATTCAATCAAATATAGTTGGCTTCAGTAATTTAATAGAAGAATGTAAAGAAAATAATATCGTTCACTTCATATACGCAAGTAGCAGCTCTGTATATGGTGGGAATTCAAATCTTCCATTCAATGAGTGTGACAATGTCGATCATCCCATTAGTCTATATGCAGCAACAAAAAAATCAAATGAATTAATAGCTCATACCTATAGTCATCTTTTTGATTTACCAACAACTGGTCTTAGATTTTTTACTGTTTATGGTCCTTGGGGAAGACCTGATATGGCTCTATTTAAATTTACTGATTTAATTTCTAAAAATAAACCGATAAAAGTTTTTAATTATGGAAAAATGATTAGAGATTTTACTTATATTGACGACGTAATAGAATCGATATTTTATTTAATAAACAAATCGCCTAAAAGAAGTAAATTATTAAAGGGTAAAATTTATAATTCATCAGAAAGCTGGGCACCTTATAGAATTTTTAATGTTGGCAATTCTCAACCAACTAGTTTAGATGAATATATAAAAGCAATAGAAAAGTATCTTAATAAAAAAGCTAAAATTGTTTTGGAAGGGATGCAACCAGGTGATGTAGAAGCAACTTATTCTAATAATGATTCCCTAAAACAATGTATAGGATTTAAGCCAAATACCTCAATAGAAAAGGGAATAAAAAATTTTATTGATTGGTATTTATCCTATTATAAAAATGGAAACTAAATAATTGAATAAATTAAAGGTCCCTCATTTAAGAAATTGCAATATTGCAGTAATAGGTCTTGGTTATGTTGGTTTGCCATTGGCATTAGAAATTGCTAAAAAGAATTCTTGTCTATTAACTAAAAAAAGAGTTTTTAGAAATATACTAGGTTTTGATATAAATGAAAAAAGAATCGATGAATTAAATGAAGGTTTTGATAGAAATAAGACTTTCTCTAGAAAGCAATTAAAAACTAGAGATAATATAATTTATTCTTACAATAAAAAATTATTAATTAATTATGATGTTTTTATTATTTCAGTTCCTACACCAATAGATGAAGCTAATGAACCAGACTTATTTTTCTTGAAAGAGGCTTCAAAACTTGTTGGCAAATCAATCAAAAATAGAGGTTTAAATAAAAGTAATCCTATAATTATTTATGAAAGTACTGTTTACCCTGGTGTTACAGAAGATATATGTGTGCCTTTGATTGAAAAAAATTCTGGCAAAAAATATAATTCCAAAAGTTATAGAAATTCTTTTTATGCTGGATATAGTCCAGAAAGGATAAATCCTGGAGATTCAAAAAACTCCATAAGCTCAATAATAAAAGTTACCAGTGGATGTAATAAACTCATAGGTAATTGGGTTAATGATTTTTATAGCTCTTTTATTAGTGCTGGTACTTTTAAGGTGTCAAGTATAAAGGTTGCAGAGGCTGCAAAAGTCATAGAAAATACACAAAGAGATATAAATATAGCTCTAGTTAATGAACTAGCTATCTTATTTGAAAAACTTGAAATAAATACTATAGAAGTTTTAAATGCAGCAAATACAAAATGGAACTTCCATAAATATTTACCTGGACTTGTGGGTGGGCATTGTATTGGAGTAGATCCCTATTATTTAACATTTAAAGCCAAACAGATCGGTTATAATACTAACCTCATTTCGGCTGGGCGAAATATCAATGATTACATGCATAAATATTTATTAGAAAAAATTCTTTTTGAAATTAATCTCAGAAAAAAGGTTTTCAAAATAGAAGAGGTCTTATTATTAGGAATTTCATATAAGTCAAATTGTGGAGACATAAGAAACTCTCAATTAATTTGTTTAGTAGAAAATATGAAAAAGGAGAAAATGAACATCACGATTTATGATCCTCAGGTTAACAAAAATGAAGTCTACAGCAAAACAGGTTTAATTCCCATGGATGAATTTCCCAAAAATAAAAAATATTCTTTAATAATTTTTGCTCTAAATCATAAAGAATTTAGGAATATTAAAAATAAAAATCTGCAAAAGTTATCATATGATGAGACACTAATATTTGACCTTACTAATAGATTTTCAGGCAGAAATATATTTAATTTATAAAATAAAATGCTAAAAACAATTTGGGACAACTTTAGTAGATATATAAAAATATCAAATAAAGAGAGTAAATCTGCTGTTCTTTTTGGCATTATTGGAGCCTTTCTAGAAACTTTTTCGATTTATTTACTCGCAAATTTAATAACTAATTTAGGAGGTAAGGGAGAAACTATAAATATTGATCTATTTAGTTTTAATTACATGACAAAAAATACTTATATTTTTTTATTCTTAATAATTGCAATACTTTCAGCATTTTCCTACTACATCTCAAACAAAAATATAGTAAAAGCCAAATGTACTATTGAAAAATTTGTAAGAGAAGAAATTACAAATTTAACCCTGAATATTAGATGGGAATATTACTTGCAAATAAGTCAAGGTGATATTTCTAAATCAATCATTTCAGAAGGTCAGAATATAGCTGAAGGATATATGTACTTTTTGTCTGCAATAACTTATTCCTTGATAGCGCTAACTTATTTTTTTGTATGCTTAATACTTGTTCCAAGTACATTTTTTATATTAATAATATATGGGATTTTCGCTTTTAGGATTTATATATACTACTCAAGAAAAGCTGATTATTATGGAAGAGACCTATCTAATATAACTTCCAATATAGGGAAATGGACTGCAGCAATTTTTAACAATCTAAAGTACTTAAGAGCAATTAGTAAAGATAACTTTGCCAAGCAAGAGTCAAAAGAAATTTTTTCTAAGTTTGCCAACTCATATCAGAATGCAATGGTTGCGAGTTATAAGTCAAAATTTATAACTGAAATTCTTACAATAATTTTTATATTTCTTTCAATAATTTTTATATTTATAAGTGGTACAAATGCTGAAAATTTAATTCTTTCATTGTCTTTATTTGTAAGAATGACTCCAAAAGTATATAACTCCCAAAGTAGACTTTTGGATTCTCTAGCAATGGTGTCATGGCCAAAATTGCATAATGAAAAAATAAGATGGGCAAAAAACTATAGTAACTTTTATTATAAAAATAAAGATGATTTCAAATTTAAAGGTGAAATAGTATTTAAATCAGTATGCTTTAATTATCCTAAATCAAAAAAAATACTAAAAAACATAAATCTTACTATTGGGGAAAATGAATGTTTAGGCATTACAGGGAAATCAGGAATTGGAAAAAGTACTTTTCTTGATCTAATAACTGGAATTATAAAACCAAAAAGTGGGGAGATATTATTAGCTGGAAGAAATATTGAGAATATAAATATAAATTCATGGAGAAACAAAATAGGGATTGTAATGCAAGAAAATTTTTTTAAAAACGATACTCTTGTTTCAAATATTGCATTAGGTAAAAGTATTAATAGAAAAAAAGTCAAAGAAGCTTTAATTCAATCTAATTCTTGGAATTTTGTTAATAAATTATCATTAGGTATTGATGAAATCATATATGATCGAGGTGTTAGATTTTCTGGAGGAGAAAGGCAAAGACTTGCATTAGCAAGAGCTTTATATAGTAATCCAAAGGTTCTTTTGTTAGATGAACCATCTACTGGATTAGATACTTATTCTGAGAGTGAACTACTATCTTCAATAAATAAAATAAAAGGTGATATGATGATCATAATAATTTCTCATAAAAAAGAAATTTTAAAAATATGTGATAGAGTTTTAAAACTTGAAGATAGTGGACTAAAAGAAATTTAAATTTACTGAATATATAAATATTATTTAATCAAATATGAAAATTTTATACATAATAAATTCTTTGGATTTAGGTGGAGCCGAAAATATATTCTTTAATATCTTAAGTAACAGTAACACTAACAGTAACAAAAAAAATATAAAAATAATATCTCTAACTTCTAAAGGTTTTTATGGGAATCAATTATCAAAGGAAGGTTATAAAGTTTATTCATTAAATATAAAAAAAAACATATTTTCAATGGTAAATATATTTAGACTATTAATTCTGATCATTACATATAATCCCAATATTGTTCATACGTGGATGTATCATTCAAACCTTCTTGGAGGTATTTCTTCAAAATTGTTAGGTATAAAAAATATTTATTGGAGTATTCATCATGATTTCGAATATTCTAATAAATTTAATTTTTTGGAAATGAAAATTCTCGCATTACTTAGTTATTTGATCCCAAAAAAAATAATCTATAGTTCAATATCATCTCAAGTTAATCATTTAAAAAATGGATATAAAAAATCAAACAATTTGGTTATTCATAATGGAGTTTCAACATTAAAATTCAAGCCCGATTTAAGGTTAAGGAAAGAATATAGAAAACAATTTAATATACAAAATGATTGTTTTTTGCTAGGGAATATTTCAAGATATCATCCAATTAAAGACCACAATAATTTATTAAAAGCATTAGTAGAACTAAAGCAATATCAAATAAACTTTAAATGTATATTAATCGGTTCAGGCTTATCAGAGGATAATATTCATCTTATAAACAAAATCAATAAATATAACTTGACTAAACACATCATTCTTTATGGTGAAAGTAAAGAAGTTCACAAAATCATCAATTCATTTGACTTAAATATCTTAACTTCAAAATCAGAATGTGCCCCAGTAACTTTATTAGAGTCAATGTCATGCGGCATTCCTTGCCTAAGCACAAATGTCGGGGATGCAAAAAACATAATTGGCGATTCAGGCTGGATCGTTGAGCCAGGGAATCCACAAGAATTAAGTATTTGCATTAAAAAAATTATAAAACAAAAAGATTTATTAAAGCCTAAGTCTAAATTAGCTTTAAAAAGAATAAGAACTTATTTTACTTTAGACAAAATGCTCGCCGAATATGAAAAATTATATTTATAAAATGGATTTATTAAAGTCTTGAGAATTATTTTTATGATAATATTTTAAAAAGGTTAATATATGGCAAGATATCTAGTCAGATTTGATGATATAAATTCTAGGATGGATTGGAATAAATTTTTTATTTTAAAAAAATGTTTAGAAAAATATAATATTAAATCTATCTTGGGAGTTGTTCCTGATTGTTGTGATGAATTATTGTTCGCATCTAAACCCTTTGAACAATATTATGAATATTTACGAAAATGTAAATCCTATGGTGATGCAATAGCTCAGCACGGATATAAACATATTTATGATTCCAATTCTAAAGGATATTTTGGAAGCAGCTATAATTCTGAATTCGCAGGATTAAATTTAAAAAAACAATTCAAAAAATTATTAAAAGGAAAAAAAATATTACAAAGAGAATTAATTTGGGAACCTATTTTTATGGCTCCTGCTCATTCTTTTGATTCTAATACTTTGATATGCCTAAGAAGATTAGGATTTAAAAAAGTTTTAGATGGTTTTTCTTTATTTGCTTATAAAGTAAACGACTTAACATTTATACCTCAGTTTTCATCAAAACCATTACCCAAACTCATCCCTTGTATATCACAACTATGTATTCATATAAATACTATTACTCCTAAAGAACTAAATATGTTGCTTCAATTTATTGAAAATAACCATTCGAAGTTTGTTTCCCTAGAGAATATCACTCCTAATAAAAATGTTATTTTTGAAAGAATTTTTATGAATTTATTTGTAAAAATATTTAGAAAGACTCGAAAAATAATTCATACTTTTAATTATTTATTTTCAAAATTTCTATGTATAAAAGAAAGAATTTATTTTAGGATTAAATTTCATAAAATAAATATTGATAAATGGCATCTTAATGGCACTTTTTATTGTAGAAAATATAAACAATTTGCCTTAGAAATCATAAATAATTTGAGACCAAAATTATATATTGATATTGGCTGTGGCTTAGGTGAATTATTGTCCAAAGTGAAATTGGAAGATTCTTTTAAAATTGGTTATGATAAAGATTCTAAATTATCAAAGGCTCAAGAAATACTGAATAATAAATTTAAATTTTTTTCAGAAGAAGAACTTTTTCTAAATCACCTCGCTAATTTGAAAATTATAAACAAAACCATTGTAATCTCAATGTTAAATTTCATACATAACTTAAGCAGTAGGGAATTAAAGGATATGATCAACTTATACTACAGAATTATTGGTCCATATACACTCCTATTAGACAATATCTATGATAAGGGTAAAGAATATAAATATAACCATCATAATTACTTAATCAATCATGATGGATTATTTAAATATTTCCCTAAGGTAGATAAATTAAGATCTTTATATTGCTTACGAATCGACTATAAAAAAAATGATAATTAAAAAAAACAAACTTAAAACTGTACTTATAGTTTCCAATTGTACTTGGTATTTATATAATTTTCGAGAAAAATTATTAGCAGAATTAAACAAGAAAGGATATAAATTAATCCTAATATCTCCATATGATGAGTACCATTCCAAAATATATAAATATTTTTCTAAACAAGAAAATTTATTTCTTGTAAGAGGCTCAGAAAATCCTATCTTAGAAATAATTACACTTTTGCAACTTTTATTAGCCTACATAAAATATAGGCCTGACTTAGTTCATCATTTCACAATAAAACCTTGTATTTATGGAGGATTTATAGCGAAATTTATTGGAATTAAAAATACAATTAATCATATTACAGGTTTAGGGCCGTCTTTCTTTTCATCTAGAGTAAAAATTAATTTTCTAAATAGAATCTTTAAACCTATTTATAAATATTCTTTTAACAACAAAAAATACAATCTTATAAATATTTTTCATAATGATTCAGATCGATATTCATTTGTTAAAAAAGGTATAACTTCTTCTGAAAAAACAAAAACTATTATGGGGTCCGGTGTTGATACCGAACATTTTAAAAATATAAAGTCAAAATCTTTCAACAAAAAAGTCCAAATTTTATTCCCAGCAAGAATAATCAAAGAAAAAGGAATAGTAGAATTAATTGAAGCTTGTAATGAATTATGGAATGAAAAATATAAATTCACATTAAATATAGCTGGCGAAATAGATAAACAAAATAGAAGTCATCTAAAGAAAAATGTTTTTGAGACTCTAGTAGATAATCCAAATATTTATTTTCTTGGTAAATGTATGAACATGGTTGAAATTTATAAGAAAATAGATATTGTCGTTCTACCTTCCTGGAGAGAAGGCTTATCTAAATCTCTCTTAGAATCCGCTTCAATGTCATTACCTATTATCACGACAAATGCCCCCGGTTGTAATGATGTTATTACTGATCAATTTTCAGGAATAATAGTACCAGTGAGAGATAAAGTAAAATTAAAAATTGCAATTAAGAAATATTTAGAGAATCCAAAATCAGCACTTAATTTTGGTAAAAATGCAAGAAAAACTATCGTTAAAAAATTTACTCACAAAATAATTAATAAAAAAATACTCGAAATATATGATCAATTCTTAAATTAAAAAATATGATGGCTTATTTTATACCACTAATTATCCTTGCAACATTAGCTTCATTAGAGAACTCTTTAAGGTTAACTTATATTTTAAACAATAAGATTTTTTATTCCTTAATAGCTTTATTTTTTATTATTTTTATTGGTTTAAGATATGAAATTGGCTGTGATTGGGAACAATATCAAAAAATGTTTGATAAATATTCAGGAATGCCTTTCTTAGATATACTTAATTTCAATCATACTGAAGGACCACGTTATGGTTACTTTATAACTCCTGGCAAGACAATACAAGAACTTGGCCATGTAATATTAACCCTCCTTTCCAGAAATCTATATATCTTAAATACAATATATGCATCCTTATTCGTAATACCTTTATTTTTCTTTTGTTCTAAGTTAAAGAGAACATTTTTATCTTTGTCAATTTCATATCCCTATTACATAATAGTCGTAGGGATGGGACCAATAAGACAAGCAGCCTGCATTTCATTATTAATGCTTTCTTTCCACTACATCAAAAACAATAAATACATTTTTCATTTCTTTACAACTATATTCTCTTTATTAATTCATCAATTTTCAATTATATTTAACGGAATCTTATTTCTTCCTTTATTGTCAAAAATGAAAGGAAATATTTTTTCAAAAAGAAATTATTTACTTTTTATTATTTTAATATTAATCAGTATATATAATTTACCGATAGTTATTAGCAAAGTTTATAGTTATATATCACTGCCAGAGTCAGTAGTGCCTCCTGCAAAAGGAGCTTTTTATGTTTGGTTTATAAATTTCATACCTTCATTGATATTTTTAAGCAATCTTAAAAAATTTAATTTAAAGAATAATCTTAAAAGAATCCTTATTATATTGTCTATTTTTGAAATACTATTATTACCACTTGTTTTCTATAAGTCTATAGTTGCATATAGATTAATACTTTATATTTTCCCTTCAAGTATTTTGATTACTTCAAAGATTCCAGATCTAAAGCTTTTTAAACTCAAAAGTCATTATTTCGTAAACAGTATTATTTTCCTATCTTTCTTAAATTTAATTGTTTGGACGAATTATGCTTATCATGCTTACTGTTGGGTACCATATAAGAATTTAATTTTTAATTAAACCATTTTTTTAAAACATAACTCGACACATATCTTGAAGATTTCTTTTGGGAAACCAATCTAATAAACTCAAAGCTAGTTTGTTATCTGCTACTACATAAGGTTGATCACCAATTCTTCTATCAATAAACTCATAAGAAAAGTTTACTTTATTAACTTTTTTAAAAGTATTAATCACTTCTAAAACGCTTGTTCCAATCCCTGTCCCAATATTTAATATGATATTTTGAGGATCATTATTTTTTAAATAATCTAGTGTTGCGACATGTGCATCCGCCAAATCCATAACATGAATGTAATCTCTCACACATGTTCCATCATCAGTTGGCCAATCTCTACCGAATATTTGTAATTTAGTTTGGGAACCATTAATCACATTTATTATTGAAGGGAAGAGATTCGATGAACTAATTTTTGGGTTTTCTTTTAATAAACCAGAACTATGGGAACCAACAGGATTAAAGTATCTTAAACTTGCTATTCTCCAATTTTGATCACTACTAGATATGTCTTTAAGAAGCTCTTCATTTGTTAATTTTGTTTTTCCGTAGGTATTTATTGGTTCTACAATATCGCTCTCCTTCAATAAATTTTTACCCTTTGTTTTATAAACTGTTGCACTACTACTAAATATTAGATTTTTACAATTATATTTCTTCATTGAGGAAAGAAGTGAAATTGTACTATTTACATTCATATCCCAATAAAGAAGTGGAGAATTTATTGAATTCTTGATGGATTTCAATCCCGCAAAATGAATTACACTTTTAATAGGTTTGTTTAATTTTATAAATTCAGCAAAAACATTATCTAACCATTTATTATCTCTTAGATCGCCTTCTAAAAATGAGATATTACTACTAGTATGAGCTATGTTTTTATCAAAAATGCTCTTTATTTTGGGGAAGATATCCTTATAACTGTTTACTAAAGAATCTATAATTAAAACATTAAAATTTTCATTTATGAGCTTAGTACATGTATGACTACCAATAAATCCACATCCACCAGTGACCAAAATAGTTTCCAATTAATATATGAACTAATTGATATTAAATTTACATTATTTTTGTCTAATAAAACAAAATTAGGAATTTAATTTTAAATAAAGTAAGATCCAAAAAAGTTAATTAAATAAACTATGTTATTCTATTTAAAAAAGTTGTATGACTTCTTTTGAATGAAACAAGGTATATATTATTATTTCCTAAGTAACTTCTAATTTTATAGTAAATTTTCTACCTTTAACCATAAATTAACTAGAAGTATTAGTAATTTATTTATTTCAATAATCATATGGCAATTGAAATCCAAAAAACAGTAAGCAAATTTCTAAATTTACCTAGAAGAGTAAAAACATTAATTGCTATCTTAATTGATTTTTGTTGCATAATTTTTTCTGTCTGGATTTCTTACTACTTACGTCTTGGAGATATAGTTTCATTATCAGAAAGAGGTTTAAATGCTTTAGCATATTCCATGCTAATAGCGTTTCCAATTTTTACTTTCTTTGGCTTATACAAAACTATTTTCAGATATTCGGGTTTATATTCACTATTACTAGTTTCAAAAGCCACATATTTATATGGGATTCTATATTTCAGCCTAATTAGCTTAATCGGCATAAATGGAGTGCCAAGAACTATTGGACTGATCCAGCCAGTACTATTACTAGTATTGATAAGTTCATGGCGCATAATTTTAAAATTCTTTTTATCAAGACTTAATAATATTAATAAAGGAAACAAAAAAACTATTAATGCACTAGTTTACGGATCCGGAGCGGCCGGAAGACAACTTGTCCGAGCAATGCAAGAAAGTTCTGAAATCTCAATAAAAGGTTTTTTAGACGATGATGCAAATCAGCAAGGTTGTCAAATAGATGGGAAATTAATATACTCTCCACAAAAGTTAAGAAGTTTAATTAAAGAAAAAGGTATTTCTCTTGTTTTATTGGCAGTACCATCTGCCGAAAGAAAAAAAAGAATTAAGATAATTCAAAATTTATCAAAATATAAAATTGCTGTTAGAACTATTCCGGGGATCTCAGATATAGCGAAAGGCAAAAGCCAAATCACAGAATTACTAGAGCTTAATATAGATGATTTACTAGGAAGAGTTGAAGTCGAACCTTTTGAATCACTTATGAAGAAAAATATTTATTCGAAAACCATATTAGTGACAGGTTCTGGGGGTTCCATTGGAAGCGAACTATGTAGACAGATAATAAAATATAAACCAAAAAAACTTTTATTACTTGAAATAAGTGAATACGCACTTTATTCTATCCATTCTGAACTAATGACTTTATCAGACTCAGGAATAGAAGTTATCCCCTTAATTGGTTCAGTTCAAGATGATAAAAGGATGAAGGAAATTCTTTCTATATGGAAGCCAGCAACTATTTATCATGCAGCTGCATATAAACATGTTCCAATTGTTGAACAAAATCTGATAGAGGGTTTAAAAAATAATTTACTTGGTACTTTCTCATTAGCAAAGTTAGCAGCAAAGCATAACACTTCAAATTTTGTTTTTATTTCTACCGATAAAGCGGTTAGGCCAACCAATATCATGGGAGCAACAAAAAGGATTGCAGAATTAAGTTTGCAGGCATTAAATGATTCGCTTTATTATTCTGAAAATAAAATAAAAACTAAATTCTCTATTGTTCGTTTTGGAAACGTTTTAGATTCTTCTGGTTCTGTAATTCCTAAATTCAGGGATCAAATCAAAAAAGGTGGTCCAATAACCCTTACTCATAAAGAGATCACAAGATATTTTATGACTATCACAGAGGCTTCGCAACTTGTTATTCAAGCAGGAGCAATGGCTGAAGGAGGAGATGTTTTTGTTTTGGATATGGGAGAGCCTATAAAAATATATGATCTAGCTGTAAGAATGATAGAGCTCTCGGGATTATCTCAAAAGGATTTTCTTAATAATCGGGGCGATATCGAAATTAAAGTAACAGGACTTAGACCAGGTGAGAAATTATATGAGGAGCTTTTATTATCTAATAATCCTAAAAAAACCATTCATCCAAGAATTTTCAAATCTGAAGAACCATTTATAGAGTTTTCTGAATTAGATGAAGAAATTAATATACTTCAAGAACTTATAGTTAAAAATGATTTGGAGAATATATTAAATAAGATAAGAAAAATAGTAGTTGACTATTCTCCAAACTGTAAAATTATTGATCATACTTTTATTAAAAACTATTAAAATTGAAGGGGAATATACATTGGATAGAAAAATTAAACATTCTTTATTAAATAAAAGAATTATAAGATTTTATGATTTTTTATTTTCATTAGTCATACTAATCTTACTAAGTCCTTTAATGATATTTGCATTTTTAATTTGTCTCGTCGAATCAAGAAAACCGATATTTGTTCAAAGAAGAGTTGGAGAGAATAGAAAACCTTTCAAACTTCTAAAGTTTAGGACAATGAAATCTAATACACCTTCATTAGCATCGCACTTGATAAATAAAAGTTCATTAACTAAATTCGGAGGTATTTTAAGGTCTTTGAAGATAGATGAGCTGCCTCAATTAATAAACGTATTAAATGGAGACATGAGTCTTGTAGGGCCAAGACCCTGCTTGTTGAATCAAATAGATTTGATCAAAATTAGAGATGAATATAACGTTTTTTCTGTTAAGCCTGGGATAACTGGCCTATCACAAATAAAAGGAGTTGATATGTCCAATCCAGTAAAATTAGCTCAAACTGATTTTCAGATGATCTCAACAATTAAACAAACTGATTATTTTAAATATTTATTTTTAACATTTTATGGTAAAGGCATTGGAGACAAAATTAGAAAGAATTAAAAAATATTTTTATTTGGAACATAGCATAGTTTGTTGCGATAATTTAATAGAAATAATAATCTCAAATAAAACCATTTTAGATGTACATACTTATCACGGGTGTAGCTGGTTTCATAGGTTCTCATGTCGCGAAAAGATTCATAGATGAGGGATATCAAGTTATAGGTATTGATAATCTGTCTAATGGGGATATTAAAAACATCCCAAAGGGAGTAGATTTCTTAAATATTGATTTAGTTAATTCTAATTCCATTAATCTAATCCCTCCTAAATGCGAATACATTTTACATTTAGCAGGCCAATCATCAGGAGAGTTAAGCTACAAAAATCCTATTGATGATTTAAATAAAAATACTATTTCCACTCTTAATCTAATAAATTACGGAATAGACAATAAAGTAAAAAGATTTTTATTTGCAAGCTCAATGTCTGTTTATGGAGATTTTGATTGTACATTCAAAGGCGTTAAGGAGGAAGACATACTAGAACCTAAATCATGCTATGGGATAGGAAAATTATCTTCTGAAAAATATCTAAAAGTATTTAAAGAAAAGCTACCATTTACTTTTTTAAGAATGTTTAACGTATATGGTCCTGGACAAGATATGAATAATATGAAGCAGGGGATGGTAAGTATTTTTTTATCACAGGCAATTAATAATGGCGAAATATCAGTAAAGGGGAGTCTTTCAAGATTTAGAGATTTTATTTTTATTGATGATGTAGTTGAAGCATGGTTTAGGGCAACATTTTATGATAAAGCATTAAATGAGGCTATAAATATTGGTACTGGTAAAAAAACCTCAGTAAAAATGTTAGTTGAGTCTATTAAAAATATAACTAAAGTTGATCATATAAAAGTTGAAGGTGGTACTCCTTGTGATCAATTAGGAATTTATGCAGACAATACTAAATTGAGAGAAAT